>Ga0335070_10000301_pt1 | contig 57975 bp, 52 predicted proteins | sample Lox_Sample_13_FD_206722 | JGI IMG/M metagenome (GOLD analysis project Ga0335070, IMG submission 206722) | Soil microbial communities from Loxahatchee National Wildlife Refuge, Florida, United States - Lox_Sample_1.3 | ecosystem: Environmental > Terrestrial > Soil > Wetlands | place: USA...
GCGCAGGATCTCCGCGCGCACCGGGTGGCTGCGGATCCGATACATCGGGATGTGCGCGACGACGGCCTCGCGCATGCAGCGCACCCAGTGCAGCACGGTGCCGAGCATGCCCGCCGTCTTGGCCGGGTTCGAGAAGCGATCGACGGCGTCGAAGGCGTCCTGCTGGAGGAAGGCCTCGCGGGCGAGGCGGGCCCCCTCGAGCACCACGCGCTCCTCGTCGGGCAACGCCTCCTCGCCGACGAGCTGGGCGACCTGCTCGAGCTTGCGCGATGCCTGGAGCAGCTGCCGGCACTCGGCGACCAGCGCCGCCCAGTCGCCGACGCCGTGCTCGCGCCACCAGCCGGCCAGGTCGGGTCCATAGTCGCTGAAGCTGTCGGTGGTGTTGATCGCGGGGAAGATGCGCGCATTGGCGAGCTCCTTGTCGAGCTCCCAGAAGCAGCGCACGAAGCGCTTGGTGTGAAGCGTCACCGGCTCCGAGAAGTCTCCGCCCGGCGGCGAGACGGCGCCGATCGCCGTCACCGAGCCGGTGTCGCCGCCCAGCGTGCGCACGCGCCCCGCGCGCTCGTAGAACTCGGCGAGCCGCGTCGCGAGATACGCGGGGAAGCCCTCTTCGGCCGGCATCTCCTGCAGCCGTCCCGAGATCTCGCGCAGCGCTTCGGCCCAGCGCGAGGTGGAGTCCGCCATCAGCGCGACGTCGTAGCCCATGTCGCGGTAGTACTCGGCGATCGTGATCCCCGTGTAGATGGAGGCCTCGCGCGCCGCCACCGGCATGTTCGAGGTATTCGCCACCAGCACGGTGCGGCGGATCAGCGGCTCGCCGGTGCGGGGATCCTCGAGGCTCGGCAGGTCCGAGAGCACGCCGGTCATCTCGTTGCCGCGCTCGCCGCAGCCGACGAACACGATCACGTCCGCGTCGGCCCACTTGACGAGGTTCTGCTCGGTCACGGTCTTGCCGGTGCCGAAGCCGCCGGGAATCGCCGCGGTGCCGCCCTTCGCCAGCGGGAAGAGCGCGTCGATGATGCGCTGCCCGGTGATGAGCGGCACCGAGGCGGTGAGCCGCGCCGCCACCGGCCGCGGGCGCCGCACCGGCCAGCGCTGCGACAGCGTCAGCTCGCGGAGCTGGCCGCCGTGGTCGCGCACGCGCGCGACGACCACGTCGATGCCGTAGCTGCCGGCCGGCGCGATCTCCTCGATGTGCCCGGCGACGTCCGGCGGCACCACGATGCGGTGTTGGATCGTCGTGCTCTCGCGGACCGCCCCGATCGCGCTCCCGCCGCGCACCACCTCGCCTGCCTTCACGATCGGCTCGAAGTCCCAGAGGCGCGCCGCGTCGAGCGAGCGCGCCGCGATGCCGCGGCGCACGAAGTCGCCGCTGCGCTCGCGCAGCACCTCCAGCGGGCGCTGGATGCCGTCGAAGATCGAGCCGAGCAACCCGGGGCCGAGCTCGACGTGCAGCGGGAGGCCGGTCCCGAACACGGGCGCGCCGGGCTCGAGGCCGGTGGTGTCCTCGTAGACCTGCAGGGTGGCGCGCCCGGCGCGGAGCTCGATCGCCTCGCCGACGATGCGGTCGTCGCCCACCAGCACCATCTCCATCATGCTGAGCGGCGCCTCGCTGGTCGCGCGCACGACCGGCCCGTTGACCCATTCCACGGTGCCCACGCGCCTCACGGCGCGCTCCGCTTGCCGAACAGGGTCTCGGCCGCGACCTGGCGCGCCCGGTCGTGCCGGCGGCGCAGGATGCCGCCGAGCGTCATGTCCACGACACGGCGCCCGTCGAGCGCGAGCACCAGCGCACCGGGCTCGTCTCGCTCCGCAGGCTCCCACTCGATGGCGAGCTCGCCGCCGGCCAGCGCCGCCTCGAGCGCCGCTCGCTCGCTCGCGCGCACGCGGACGTGCGATTCCCCGAGCACCCGCGCCGCGGCGCGAATCGCGCCGGCGACGAGGCGCGCGCCCTCGGCACCTGCGGTGAGCTCCGCCAGCCTGCGCTTGGCGAGCTCGATCGCGCGATCGATCTCGGACTCGCGCAAGAGCAGCAGATCGAGCCGGGTCTCGATCCGCGCCAGCGCGATGCGCCGCTGCGCCTCGCGCTCGCCCTCGGCCGCACCGGATGCCGATGCCTGCGCCTCGATCTCCTGGGCACTGCGCTCCGCCTCGGCCACGCGCAGCTCCGCGCGGCGGCGCGCCTCGCTCCCGAGCGCCTCGGCCGCGCGCTGTGCCTCGTCGGCCACCGTCTCGAGCAGCGGCGTCAGGCCGCGGCCAGCGAGGTCCACGGCCGCCCTCACGCTCGCCGCTCGGAGGGGATCCCGAGCGCGCGCCGCACCACCGAAGCGATCTGGCGCGCCGGCGAAGGCTCGCCGCGCGGGGTCGCAGCGGAGGGGATCGCCGCGATCAGCGGTCGCGGAGCGCCCGCGGCGAGCGCCTCGGGACCGCCGAGCGCCGCGCACAGCGCATGGGTCACGACCACGAGCGCGGCGCCGCTCGCGGTGAGCTCGGCCAGCGCGGCGCCGGCCTCGGCGCGCGAGCTGACGACGCGCCCGCGCAGGCCGGCGAGCCGGAACGCGCGCACGGTCTGCGCGTCGCCGAGGACCCAGGCCGCGCCGCTTCCCGACTGCATGAGAGGGTCCGCCCCAACACCGATCAGAGTCGGCCCAGGATCATCACGGAGACGATCAGGCCGTAGATCGCGATTCCCTCGGCGAGCCCGACGAAGATCAGCGCCCGCCCCGAGAGCTCGGGCCGCTCGCTCATCGCCCCCACCGAGGCCGCCCCGACGTGGGCGACCGCATAGCCGGCGCCCGCGCACCCGATCCCCACGGCGAGCGCTGCGGCGAAGAAGCCCACCGCGCGCCCGTCCGTAGCGGTCGCGGCGCCGAGCGACGCCGCCTCGGTGGCTGCCGCCGCGGCGCGCGCTCCGGCGAGTGCGAGCGCGAGCGCGGCCAGCGCCCCGAGCGCCGCGTTGGCGCGTTGGATCCGGCGCAGCCCGCCTTCGAGGCGCCGGCGCACGACTCCCTGCTGCTCTCTCATGTCGCGTTCTCCTCTCCGATGGGGGTCCGCAGCCTGAGCGGTCGATACTCGAGCCCCGAGCCCTCGTGGAAGCGCGAGAAGAACTCGTAGTAGACCAGGCGGACGCTCTGGATGGACACGATCAGGCCCTCGAGCGCGATGATCACGAGGTTGCCCCCCACGATCACGAGCGCGCCCCACAGCGTTCCGAAGCGCGAATCGGCGACGGTTCGAGCCAGCGCGAACACCGCCAGCAGCAGTCCCGCATGGCTCACCGCGAAGGCTGCGAGGCGCACGAAGGAGACGGTGTTGGCGATCCCGCTCACCACCACGTCGACCAGCTCGACCGCGCCAGCGAGGACCGCGGTGAGGGCGCCAGGACGGCCGCCGGGCTCGTCGCCTCCGGGGCGCAGCTCGTCGATCACGCGCAGCAGCCAGAGCGCACAGAGCGGCGTCCCGAGCAGCGCCACGGCGAGGCCGACGCCGATCCCGACATCGCCGGTGGCAAGCCAGCGCAGTGCGAGGGCCGCTGCGGTCCAGTAGGCGAGCGCGGCGAGCAGCCCGTGCGCGCCGAAGAAGGCGCGCGTCCATTCCCGGCGCAGGACGGCGTTGAGCACGCTCAGCCCGAACGAGAGCGACAGGAAGACCAGCCCGAAGGCGGCGCCCACCCGCAGCAGGCGGGGCACGTCGTCCATCGGGCGGAACCAGAGCGGCGGGAACACATTCTCCAGGCCGAACACGCTGCCATAGGCCAACCCGAAGGCCGTCGAGGCGATTCCGCACTCCATCAGGATCACGCCGTAGTCGCGATAGCGCGCGACGCGCCGGAAGATCACCCAGCCCGCGGCGCCGAGGACGAGCCCCTGTCCGGCGTCGCCGAACATCAGGCCGAACATGATCCAGAAGGCGACGGCCACGATCGGCGTCGGGTCGAGCTCGCGCCAGCGCGGCGCGCCATAGGCCGCCGTGAGCCGCTCGAAGGGCCGCACCAGCGCGGGGTTGCGGAACAGGATCGGGACGGGCTCCGATCCCGAGCGTACCTGGTCGATCGACTGCGGCTCCTCCACGGCCACGTGGCAGCGACCGCGGGTCGCGTGCTCGACGGCGCTGCGCAGCGCGTCGGCGCGCTCGGCCGGGACCCAGCCGGCGATGAAGACGACGGACTCCGAGCGGCTGGTGAAGGCGCGCGCCTCGAGGAGCAGGAGGTCGCGCTCGATCGACGCGCGCGCGAGCGGGAGCGCCTCGGCGAGCCCGTCTCGCATCTGCGCGACGCCTTCCTCGACGCTGCGCAGCTCGTCTCGCGTCGCGGCGAGCTTGTGCTCGGCGAGCTGCGCGTCGCCCTCCCCGTCCGGCCCCGCCGGCATGGCGACCGGGATCCAGCCCGTGCCCTTGAGCGCGCGCTCGAGCGCCGCGCGGTCGCGCGCCAGCCCGAACAGCAGCAGCAGGCGCTGGCTGCCCCGGGCGTCGGCGACCACGACGTGGTGCGGGATGCGGGCGAGCACCTCCTCGAGGCGTTCCTGCTCGCCCGCCGGAAGCCAGCCGCAAGCCGGCTCGAGCAGGCGCATTCGCTGCAACTGCTGCGGCGCGACGCCGAACGGCGCGAGCACGGCGACGCTGCCGAGGAAGCGCTCGAGCTCCTCGATCTCGTTGCGCAGCCGGTCGCGCTCCGCGCGCAGCCGCTCCATCTCGCCGGCCCAGACCTCCACCTGCCGCGCGACCTCGTCCGGCGCGGAGAGCGCCGCCTTGCCCGCAGGTCGCGCCGGCCGGGGCGCGAAGAAGCGCACCAGCGCATCGATCTGCCGCAGCGTGTCGCGGCGCGCGCGGGCGGCGTCGGCGGCGTCGTAGGGACGCACGGCCCAGCTCCACTCCTCGCGCTCCGAGAGGTCGAGCAGGTGGAGCACGCCGAGCGACGCCACCGCCTCGATCACGGCGTCGACGTCGCGGCGCGGCACCAGCACCAGCGCGCGCTTCATCGGGACGCTGCGCAGCATCACGGACCTCGCCTCGTCACGAGGCCCGCGCCGAGCCACTCCTCGGGGCGTTGCAGCCGCTTGCCCTCGAGCAGCCTGCGCAGGTCCGCGGCCTGCAGCTCGACCAGCACCAGATACGCGAGCATCAGGCCGAGCTGGAAGGGAGACGCCCCGAGCACGCGCTCGGCCGCGCGCGCCAGCACGCGGGCGAGCTCCGCTTCGAGCTGCGGCGGCGAGCCGGCCGCGGCGAGGGCAACGCCATACGGTGTCGATGCGAAGAGCGCCGGCCAGGCCTCGAGGGGCTCGTGGGCCAGCACGGCGCGCTGCGCGGCCCCGAGATGCAGGCCGCCGCGGATCGCGTAGGCGAGCACCTCCTCCGGCGCGAGCCCGTGGTGGGTGCGCAGCCGCGCCGTCCGCACCAGGTTGACGCAGTCGAGCTTGACCCCGACCACCCGCTCCGCGAAGCGGCGGTCGCCTGGCTCGAGCCCCTGCACGGCGGCCCAGACGTCCTCGTAGACCACGCGCTCCGCCACGAGCTCGAGGCGGAAGCGCTCGAGCGGCTGCGCACCCGCGGCGCGGACGTGGCGGCGCAGCACCTCGCCGAAGGGCTTGGCGTCGAGGCGCGAGACGGCGTCGGCTAGCGAGCGCGCCTCGAGCAGCTCCTCGGCGCGCGGGCCTGGCGCAAGCGCTCCGACCGGATGCAGGAGCGCCGCGATCTCGGCGTAGCCGACGCCGCGCTCGAGCGCGCGCAGCAGGACGCCGAGGTTCTCGCACTCGTAGCGGGCGCGATAGGCCAGCACCACGTCGCGCGGCTGGCCCGCCAGCATGTCGAGCACCTCGCCGAAGCGCGAGAGCACCGCCGCCGCCGGGTCCTCCCAACCGAGGGCCGCCAGCTCCCGCGACAGCAGCGACTCGTCCGGATAGGCCGCGAACACCTCGAGCTGCTGGCGGGTCAGCAGGCGCGAGAGCTTGGCGCGGATGCGCGCCTGCCCGTACGCGTAGCGGCGCAGCGCGGATGCCACCTAGCGCACCTCGTCGAGCAGCACCGCGACGACCGCTTCGACCGCGGCGTCGAGGTGCCGGTGCGCAAGGGCGAGCGCCGCCTGGCGCTCCACCTGGGCCTCCGCGCGGATCCGCTGCACCTCCTCCTCGGCGCGGGCGATGTGCTCGCTGCGCGCGGCGTCACGCCGCTGCGCGGATGCAGCGCGCGCGCGCGTCACGAGCTCCTCGGCGCGCTTGCGCGCATCCTCCTCCAGCTGGCGGGCTTCCTCGCGCGAGCGCTCGAGCTGCCGGCGCGCCGTTTCCTCGGCCTCGAGGATCCGCGCCAGATCGGGGTTCACAGAGCTGCCTCGCGGCACGCGCACCTCCCGCGAGCGGACCTGGATCGTCAAGCGGTCCGCGCCTTCTCCTCGGGGAGCTTCGAGAACTGACGCTGCAGGGCCTCGACTACGACCTCCGCCGCCACCTCCGGACGCAGCTGGCCGGTGTTGACCGAGAGGTGGTAGTGCGTGGGGTCCATCTGCTCGACGTGGAAGTGATGGCGCAGGAACTGCCGCCGGTCCTCCTCGTACTCGACGAGGCGCTTGGCGGCGGCCTCCCGGTCGATGCCGAGCGCCGCGGCCACGCGCTCGACCCGGATCGCCTTCGGTGCCACGACCAGCACGCGCAGCGCCTGCTGCGGCGAGAGGATGAACGCGGACCCCCGCCCGAGCAGGACGGCGCGGCCGCGCTCGCCGATCGTCTGCACCACGCGCACCACGCCGCGCAGGTAGTCGGTCTCGGCGAATCCGCGCTTGCCGAAGACCTCCATCACGTAGCGCTCGATGAGGCTGCGGATGTGCTCGTCCAGCTCCGCGACGATGCGCGCCTGGGCGCCCTGGTCGCGCGCGATCTCCTCGACGATCTCGCGCCCGAACAGGCCGTAGCCGAGCCGCTCGGCCACGCGCTGTGCGAGCTCCGCCCCGCCCGCGCCCGGCAGATGCGAGATCGCGACGCAGGCGCCCGGCTTCTCGCGCGCGGCTTGCTGCTGGTTCCAAAGCCCCACCTGCCGCTCGACCAGCTCATCGATCGCACGCTGCGATGCCATCGCACCCTCCTTCCAGAGAGGCGAAAAGCAAGGACCGTGCCTCCCCCCGGCGCTACCGCCGTGGCCGCGAAGGCCTCACTCGAAGGACGAGACCGGCCACCGTGCGGCAGTCTGTCGCAGACTGGGGGCTCGAGCATCGGCCCGCGACCGCGACCGCGCAGGGCCGCGGCGGCCCTCAGCCGAGCCCGCGAAGCCGGCCGAGGACCTGGCGCAGGCGGTCCTCTTCCCCATGGAGACGCTCGCGCAGGGCTCGATCGCTGGTGTGGCGAACCTCGACGCGAGTCTCCGAGAGCGTCCGCTCGACCAGCTGGACCAGCAGGTCGCGGTCGTCGGACGAGAGCTCGAGCTGCATGCAGTCTCCTCCCTGAAGCACGAGCGCTTCTCCTGGTGAGGAGGCTGCAAGCCCCAGGCCAGTCGTGATCCGTTCGTCTAGTCTGGCCGTCGCGAGGCGCCGCCCGCGTTCGGCGCCGAAGGAGGAGAGCGATGCACCGATCGGAAACCCGCGAGCTCGCGGCCTGCGCGGAGTGCGGCGCCGAGATCGTCGCGGAGCGCGATCGCGGCTACCAGTTCGGCACGGGCGCGGCGCTGTGCTTCGCCTGCGCCGTGCGCCGGGGCGGGAGCTACGACGAGCGCCGCGACCGCTGGACGACGCCGCCCGACGTGAGCGGGCTCGCCACCCCGGAGGATTGATGCCGGCGTGACGAGGCTCGGCAACGACGAGGTCGCCGACGCGCACGAGCGCGTCGGCGACCTCCTGGAAGCGCAGGACCCCGATCCGTTTCGGGTGCGCGCGTGGCGCCGCGCGGCGAGCGCGGTGCGCGCGGAGCCGCGTCCGGTCGCGCGCCTCCTCGAGACGGAGGGCCGCCTCGGGCTCCTCGCCCTCCCGGGCGTCGGCGAGAGCCTCGCCTCGGCGATCGAGGAGCTGTTGCACACCGGACGCCTCGGCACGCTCGACCGCCTCGAAGGGCAGATCTCGCCCGAGGACCTCTTCACCACCGTGCCCGGTGTCGGCGAGACGCTCGCGCGCCGGCTGCACGCCGAGCTCGGGGTCGACACGCTCGAGGAGCTCGAGCTGGCCGCGCACGACGGGCGCCTCGAGGCGATGCGCGGCTTCGGGCCGCGCCGCGCGAAGCTCGTGCGCGAGACGCTCGCGGCGATGCTCGCGCGCTCGACGCGGCGCCGCGCCCGCCGGCTGCGCGCGGTGCAGACGGCGGAGACGACCGCCCCGCGGCGCCCCGCCGTGGCGGCGATCCTCGCGGTCGACGCCGAGTACCGCCGGCGCGCCGAGGCGGGCGAGCTGCGCCGCATCGCGCCGCGCCGCTTCAATCCGAGCGGCGAGGCGTGGCTCCCGGTGCTCCACAGCGAGCGCGACGGCTGGTCGTTCACCGCGCTCTATTCGAACACGGCGCGCGCCCACGAGCTCGGCACCACGCGCGACTGGGTCGTCATCTACTACGAGCGCGATGGCGACGAGGACCAGTGCACGGTGGTGACGGAGCGCAGCGGCGCGCTCGCCGGCCGGCGCGTGGTGCGCGGCCGCGAGGCCGAGTGCGCCCGCGCGGCGGCGCACCGGCCGAGCGCGGCGGCGGGCAGTCCCGCCCGCTGATGGCATCGGCCCACGAGGGCCACCCGGCTCAAGCTCGCGGGGCGCCTGCCGACCCGGAATGGGACGGGGGAGCAACGTGGATCTGCGCCTGCTTGCCGGAATGGGCGCCTTCATGGTCTGGAGCCTCGTCCTCGGCTGCCGGCTCGTGGCGCAGGCCCACCGCACGCGCGCCCTGCCCGAGCTCGCGATGGGCCTCGCCTTCCTGGTGTCGGGGCTGGTCGGGACGGGACTCGGCGCCCTGGCCCGCACGGACGACGTGGTGCCCGCCGCGTGGATCCCGATCTGTGCGGCCGGCGGTCGGCTCTCGATCCACGCGGGCGCGCTGTGCCAGGCCATCTTCACCTGGTGTGTCTTCCGGCACGACGCGGGCTGGGCGAAGGCGATGGTGGCGGCCACCGCGCTCGGCCTCGCCGGCGCGAGCGTCGGAGCGGCGCGCGCGGGCACGCTCGGCGACCCGCTCGACGCGGGCGGCTGGCGCCTGCTCGAGGTCGCGCTGCAGTCGGCCGCGATCGGCTGGGGTGCCGTGGAGGCGCTCCGCTACTGGCGGCTGATGCGCCGGCGCGTCCGCCTCGGGCTCGCCGATCCGGTCGTCACCAACCGCTTCCTGCTCTGGGCCGTGGCCATCGGAGGCGGCGTCTGCGCGCTGCTGATCACCGGCGTTCTCGGGGCGCTCGAGCTGCCGGCCGCCGAGGTCCGGATGTCCTACGGCGTCTCCGCCACGGTCGGTTTGATCTCCGCCGCCGGCTACTGGCTCACCTTCTTCCCGCCGCGCTGGTACTGCGCCCTGCTCGTGCGCGGCGCGCGGGTCGGCGTCTGAGCGGCAGCACGAGGAGCAGCATGGCCGATTCCGATCCGGGGTCCGACGCGAGCGCTGTCGACGACGTCTTCGAGCGCTTCAACCGCGCGAGCGGGATGGGCGCGGTGCGCGATCCCTACCCGGCGCTGGCCGCGATGCGCGCGGCGGCTCCGGTCCACAAGCTCTCGGTGCGCGCGATGCTCGGCGACACGGCGGCGATGGCGGACCTCCCCGACGAGATCTGGGCGCTCTTCACCTACGACGGCGCGTGGCAGGTGCTGCGCGACGGGGAGCGCTTCTCGTCGGCGGGCTACGCGCGCACGATGGGCTCCGTGATGGGCCACACCATCCTCGAGATGGACGGATCCGAGCACCTTCGCCATCGCGGACTGATCTCGCGCGCCTTCACCCGACGCGCGCTCGAGCGTTGGGAGCGCGAGCTGGTGCGGCCCGTCGTGCAGCGCCACGTCGACCGCTTCGCCGCGCGCGGCTCGTGCGACCTGGTCCGCGAGCTCACGTTCTCGTTCCCGGTCGACGTGATCGCCGGAATGATGGGGCTCTCGAAGCGCGACCACGCGCGCTTCCACCGCCTCGCGGTCGAGCTGATCAGCGTGAGCATGGACCCGGAGACCGGGATGCGCGCCTCGCGCGAGCTCGGCGAGCTGTTCGCGCCGGTCGTCGCGGCGCGCCGCCGGGACCCCCAGGACGATCTCATCAGCGCGCTCGCGCACGTCGAGCTCGACGGACTGCGGCTCAAGGACGACGAGATCTTCGCCTTCCTGCGGCTGCTCGCACCCGCAGGAGCCGAGACCACCTACCGATCGTCGAGCAACCTGCTCTTCGGGCTGCTCACCCACCCCGACCAGCTCGAGGCCGTGCGGCGCGATCGCTCGCTCCTCGCGCGCGCGATCGAAGAGGGGCTGCGCTGGGAGCCCCCGCTGCTCTCGATCATGCGGACCGCGACCGCCGACACGGCGGTCGAGGGCGTGGCGATCCCGGCCGGCGCCGCGATCTCGGTGAGCCTCGGAGCAGCGAACCGCGATCCCTCGCGCTGGACCGACCCGGACCGCTTCGACGTGCTGCGCGAGCCGAAGCCGCACCTCGCCTTCGCCTTGGGACCGCACGTGTGTCTGGGCATGCACCTCGCCCGCATGGAGACGCGCGTCGTGCTCGAGACGCTCTTCGACCGGCTTCCCGACCTGCGCCTCGACGCTGCGGCCGAGGACGTCCACATCAGCGGCCTGGTGTTTCGCTCGCCGCGCTCGCTGCCGGTGGTGTTCACGCCGGAGCGCCGCGCCTAGCGCCCCAGGCGTCCGAACCGACACACCACTGGGACCTCCCGCCTCACCCGCACGCCGCGCGCGCGGGCGCCCGCGCCGACGGCGGCACGCCGCGTGCACGCGGCGAGCGCGGGAGGAGCGCGAGGATATGGCAGCGAACGGCGAGCCTGCGCCCGGAGGCGCGGAGCGCTTCGCGCTGGTGCTCTCGGGCGGCGGCGCACGCGGGGCGTACCAGGTCGGCGTGCTGCGCGGTCTGCGCGACCTCGGCCTGCTCGGCCCCGAGCGGGCGGCGTTCGACATCTTCGTGGGCTCGAGCGCCGGGGCGCTGAACGCGGGCGTCCTTGCCGCGTACGCCGACCGCTTCGAAGAGGGGCTGGCGCGGCTCGAGCGCGTCTGGACCGAGATCGAGCCCGACCAGGTGTTCCGGACCGACCTGCGCTCGCTCGGGCGCATCGGCTTCCGCTGGGTGCGCGACCTCTCGTTCGGCGGCGCGCTGCGGCGCGTCGGGGCGAAGTCGCTGCTCGACACCGAGCCGCTGCGCGCGCTGCTCGCCGCGCGCGTGCCGTTCGAGCGCCTCGACGGGAACGTCGCGAGCGGCGCGCTCCGCGCCCTCGCCGTCTCGGCCACGGATCTCTACACGGGGACCGGGGTGGTGTTCGTGCACGGGAGCCCCCAGCTCCCGCTCTGGACGCGCGGCCGCTGGTCGATCGAGCGCGCCGCGATCGGCGTCGAGCACCTGATGGCTTCGAGCGCGATCCCGATCTTCTTCCCGTCGGTGAAGCTCGCCGGCCGCCACTTCGGCGACGGCTGCATCCGCAACACGGCGCCGCTCTCGCCCGCGATCAACCTCGGCGCCGACCGCATCCTCGCGGTCGGCGTGCGCGGCGTGGGCCGCCGCAGCCAACCGGCGCCCCGCGCGCCGCGCGCGCCGACGATCGCGGAGATCGCCGGGGTGCTGCTCGATGCGGTGATGCTCGACGCGATCGAGGTGGACGTGGAGCACAGCGAGCGGGTGAACCGCAGCATCGTGGCCGCGCCGACGCGCGACCCGCGCAATCCGTTCCGGTCCATCGACGTGCTCTGGCTGCGGCCGTCGCGTTCGGTCGGCGACATCGCCGCCGAGCTCGCCGACCGCGTCCCGGGCATCGTCCGCTACCTGATGCGGGGCCTCGGCACCGACGAGGCGACCATCGAGCTCGCGAGCTACCTGCTCTTCGATTCGGTCTACTGCGGCCGGTTGGTGGCGCTCGGGCAAGCCGACGTCCACGCGTCCGCAGAGCCGATCGGCGCGTTCTTCCGGGACGGAGAGCCGCGGCTGTCGCTGCGCGGGGCCTGAGCGATGGCGCCGCGGAGTTGGATCGCGCGGCGTGTTGCAGCAGACTGCGGGCGTCGAGGCTCACGGGAGGGTGGAGCGATGAAGCTCGGGATCGATCTCGGAACGACACGAACCGTGGTGGCGGCGGCGCAGCACGGCCGCTACCCCGTGACGTGCTTCCAGGTGGGCGATGCGCTGCGCGACTTCGTGCCCGGGGTCGCCGCGCTCACCGATGCGGGGCTCGTCTTCGGCGCGCAGGCGGCGGCCGAGAGCGCTCCGAGGCGGCTGCTGCGCTCGATCAAGCGCATCGCGTCGCGGCTCGCCCCCGACGCCCCCGTCGAGGGCCTCGAGGTCTCGGCGCTCGAGCTCGTCACCGGCTACCTGCGCGCGCTGCGCGGCGCGCTCGTCGGCGGCAGCAATCTCGATCTCGATCCCCACGAGCCGCTCGAGGCGATGGTCGCCGTGCCCGCGAGCGCGAACGCGCCGCAGCGCTACCTCACGCTCGAGGCGTTCCGCCGCGCCGGCTTCGAGGTGCTCGGCATGATCAACGAGCCGACCGCCGCGGCGATCGAGTACGCGCACCGCGACCTGCGCGACCTCGCTGCGCGCAGCCCCAAGCGCTCCGTCGTCGTCTACGACCTCGGCGGCGGGACGTTCGACGCGTCCGCCATCTCGCTGGCCGGCCAGCGCTTCGAGCTGCTCGCGAGCGAGGGCATCGCGCAGCTCGGCGGGGACGACTTCGACTTCGAGATCCTGGCCCTCGCGCTCGACGCGCTCGGCATCGCGGCGGACACGGTCGACGTCTCCCGAGCCGACGCGCTGCTCGAGGCGTGCCGGCAGGCCAAGGAGGGGCTGGGGCCGAGCAGCCGGCGGCTGCTCGTCGACCTCTCCGAGCTCGTTCCGGGCGCCGAGCCGGTGATCTTGCGCAGCGCCGACCTCTACGCGCGCTGCCAGCCGTTCATCGATCGCACGCTCGAATGCCTGGAGCGCCTACTGGCCGACCTCCCCCACGGCGGCCGCGAGCTGGCCGCCGTCTACGTCGCGGGCGGCAGCGCGCTGTTCCCGCCCGTGCTGCGCGCGCTGCGCCAGCGCCACGCGCGCAAGATCAAGGTGGCGCCCCTCCCGCACGCCGCCACCGCGGTCGGCCTGGCCGTCGCAGCCGACCCGGACGCGGGCGTCTTCGTGCGCGAGGCGACCACCCGACACCTCGGCGTGTGGCGCGAGGCTGCCGGCGGACGCGAGAAGGTGTTCGACCCGATCATCGCGAAGGGCGAGCTCCCCGCGCGCGGCGGGCCGCTCGTGCTCGAGCGCCGCTACACCCCGGCGCACCGCGTGGGCCACCTCCGCTTCGTCGAGTGCACCCGACTCGGCGCGCACGGCGAGCCGGCGGGCGATCTGACGCCGCTCGACGACGTGCTGTTCCCTTACGACCCGCGGCTCGCGGACCGCGACCTGCGCGACCACGCCGCCGAGCGCACGCCCGACCTGAGCGGGAACGAGATCGTCGAGACCTACACCTGCGGCGCCGACGGGCGCGTCTCGGTCGTGATCGAGAACCGCACGCGCGGCTATCGGCGCGAGTATCGCCTCGGCGAGCGCGCCGCGCCTCCAGCGTTCAGCGCTGCGATCAATACTGGATCGAGAGACTGATCGAGCCGTAGGCGAAGGGCGAGCGCGGCTGCTCCTCGAAGCTCTTGGTCTGCCACACCCCGGAGACGGAGAGGCGCGCGCGCGCGTAGGCGAGCTCGACGCCGATCGGGAACTCGGCCAGCAGGGGCTCCTTCTCGACCTTCCAGTAGCCGTGGTCGTTGCCGTCGAGGGTCGCGTCGTAGGCGATGGCGCGCCCCTCGAGACCGACGAACGCGTACCAGGCGAGCCCGGAGGGCGCGCGATACACGCCGAGACCCGAGAGCGCCGGCCGGATGCGCGGCGGACCGAAGTCCATCGAGAGGCCGTGCCCGAAGCGCGCCAGCAGCCCCGCCGCGGCGGAGCTCTGCACGTTGCCGAGGTTCAGGCCCGCGGCGGGCACGATGCCGACCGCCAGCCCCGAGTCGCCGAGCGGCGCGTCGAGCGCCCAGCGCCGTTCGAGGCTCAGCATGCCGGCGGGCCGACTGCTGATCTGATGGCTCCATCCCTTCGCCTTGCCGACGCGGATCAGCTCGTGCACGCCGTTCTGCAGCTGCTCGGCGCCCGAGTTGGAGCCGATCACGCCGAGCGAGAGCTCGACGCTGCCGAGGCCGTCGGCGTCCATCGCGGAGAGCGAGAGGGCGCCGAGCAGGACGCCGGCGTACGGCCGGTCGTCGCGCGGCGGGTCGTGCAGCGTCGTGCGGCGCGCCGTGAAGATGCTCTCGCTCAAGCCGAGGCCCCACTGCACGGGCGCGTCGGGAAGCAGCACCGGCGACAGGACCCGCCCGAGCGCGGCGAGCGGCTTTGGCGCCCCGCTCGTCGATTGCCATCCCAGACGGACGCCGGCGGTGTAGTAGCGATCCGTTCCGGCGAAGGTGTCGTTCTCGAAGGTGAACGAGAGGATGCCGCCGGCGGGCGCACCCTGCTGCGCTCGCGCGGCGGGTGGCAGCACGCCGATCGACGCGACCAGGCTCAGCGCGAGCAGCGGTCGCCGGACGTTCCGGGGCGCCTCGAGGCAGCGACTCTTCATCGGGAGATCCCGGCCGGAACTCTAGCTGGGATCGACCGTCGCTAGACCACCCGCCTTCGCCGCAGCCCGATCCCTGCGAGCCCGACACCGATCAGAGACACGGTCCCCGGCTCCGGGACCTCGGGCGGGTCGGAGCGCACGAGGACGTGGAACGGCGCGTCGCCGCCGGGGAAGAGCAGCGACGTCAGGTCCTGGAGGTCTCCGGTCTCGGGGATGCAGAGCTGGTAGGAGAAATCCGTGCAGTTGTAGCGGGTGTTGTTGCTCGGGTCGTCGTCGGACTGGAAATCGACCCGAAGCCCGGGCCCGCTGCCGAGCTCGATCGGCATCAGGGACACCACGTCGCTGGACGGGATCAGGCCGCTTGCGTCCGGAGGCAGCCCTTCGGTGAGGGCCACGAGCCGGTACGGAGGCGGAACGCTCGCCCCCGCGAACTCGAAGGAGATGATGCCGCTCCCCTCGCCGAACGCTGCGCCTTCCGGAATCGTGGCCGAGGCGACGTTGCCGTGGATGTCGGTGAGCACGCTGCCGTTGCCGTCGGTGATCTCGAAGAGGTCCGACTCGCAGACCTGGCCCGGCAGGCAGGAATCCGCACGAGTCGCGAAGGGCCAGGCGAAGGCGAGCAAGCTCGCTGCAAGGGGCACCCACCAGCTCCGCACCATGGCTGTCTCCTCGTTCCCTGGGAGAGGAGTGGCGCCGGAGGGTGCGAGGTGGCACGACGTCCGGCTGCGTGGGCCCGTCGGAGCGCAACCAGCCCGCTAAGCTTGGAGCCCTTTACGCCGGCGAGTCGGTCAGCCACGTGCGCTCCGTCGAGCCGGCGGCCGCCATCATGGCGGAGCTGATCGCCGGCGCGGAGCAGCTGCTGCGAGAGGCGGCCGCTCGCTGAGAGCGAACCCGCGTCGCGGGCGGTATCCTCGGCGCGGCGGGGGTGACCTCGGAGGCGCCGATGGCGACGCCGCGCCCTCGCCTAGCTCGCAGTGCCCGCGCGCTCCCCCTCCTCCTTCTGGTGTCGCTCGGCTCCGCCTCGCGCGCCGGCACGGCCCTGCTCCCCGGCGACATCCTCGTCGCGAACAAGTTCCAGCAGAACGGCGGCGGCACCGAGTATCGCGTCCAGCGCGTCGATCCCGTGACGGGCGCTCGCACCACCGTCGGGTCGACCTCCGACATCGGCGCCTTCCTGGTCGACCTCGACGTCGACGCCCTCGGGCGCATCTACGCGATCGCCGGCGTCTCCGTATACCGCTTCCAGTCGCAGAGCTACGACGCGCTCGACCCGAGCCACAACCGCGAGCTCGTCTCCAGCGGCGGCGAGCTCTTCAGCCAGAACGGCGTCGACGTCGGCTACGACGGGCTGCTCTACGTCGCAGGCCAGAATCCAAACAGCGCAGTCCCCCAGATCGTCCGCGTCGATCCCGCGCTCTACGACCCGCAGCACCCGCACGACAACCAGCAGGTGGTGGCGCTCGGCGGGCTGCTCACCGGGATCGCGTACGACGTCGCGATCGACGCGGTGAGCGGACGCCTGTACGTAACCACCAGCGACGACCTGGTGCGGATCGACCCCGACGCCTACAACGCGAGCGACCCGTCGGCCAACCAGGAGGACATCGCCAACCCGCCGCTCTTCGGCTGGGGGGGACCGCTGACGCTCGAAGCGGACCGCCGCGTCGTGACGGGAGGCGGCTGGCGCGTCGACCCTTCGATCTGCGTTCCCGTGCAGCTGTGCGAGGTCACCTCCGTCACCGACGCGAGCGGAGCCACGGGCATCGCGCTCGAGGTCTCGGGCAGCCTGCTCCTCGCCGAAGCCTTCGGCCCGGACAAACTGTTGCGCGTCTTCCCGGCCGCCTACGACCCCGACCACCCCAAGGCGAATCAGCACACGCTCGTCGCGATGGACCCACTCGCGCAGACCGACGAGTTCCACGGCGTCGCCGTGATGCCCGAGCCGGATTTCATGCTCGCCGGCTCCTCGGCACTCCTGGCTCTCGGTCTCGCGTGGCGGCGGGCCTTCGATCACGGCCGCCGGAAGACCGCCGCGAAGTAGTGTTGGCCTAGCCATCCCCAGTCCCAGCGCGGGTCGAGGCTCACCTGCTCGAAGCCGGCCGCCTCGAGCTCCTGCCTCAGCACGTCCGGCGGAATGCCGTGGCCACCGCGGTTCGCAGGCACGTCCTTCGGCGTCCAGGGCGAGAGCAGGATCGCCGGTCGGAAGTCGACGACGACGAGGCGCCCGCCCGGGCGAAGCGCCCGGAGCAGACCGGCGTCGATCTCCGCGGGCTTCGAGAGGTGGTGATAGACGGCCTCCATGAAGATCGCGTCGCAGCAGGCATCCGGAAGGCCGGTCTCCGCGACACCTGCCTGCACCACCGTCACGTTGGAGAGGTCCGCCGTGGCCGCGTGGATCTTCGCGAGCGCCTCGGGGTCGAGCTCCGTCGAATAGACGTGACCCGAGGGCCCGACCCGCTGCGCCACGGCGTGCGTCGTCTTGCCCGCGCCCGCGCCGATCTCGGCGACCACCATCCCGGCGCGCAGGTCGAGGAGGCCCGCGAGCCGGTCGGCGTGCTCGTCGGCCCGAAGCAAGCTCGGCGCGAAGAGAAGGCAGCACGCGATCGCGATCGCGAAGGCACGGCGCTGCCGGACGATCCCTGCGTTCATGGCTGCCCCCGCTGCTCTCGACGCTCTTCAGCTCCGCCCGAGCGGCTCGATCCGATCGCTCTCCGCAAGCGCCCGCAAGGCGGCCGCCTCGTCGAGCAGCCGCTCCGAAGGCACCACGCCTCGAGGCGGCTCCGGCGCTCCCGGATCCCATACGAACGACCGGATGGCGGCATCCGCGAGCAGCCAGCCGTGATTCATCAACACCAGCTGCTCGTCGTCGTTGAAGTCGTCGAGGTCGGTGCGCACCTTGCGCAAGCGCTCCAGCACGACGCCGCCGTAGCCCCGCTGGTGCTTCGGGTACCCCTCGATCTCGCTCGCGATCCCCCAATATCCCCCTTGGTATTCGTGCTGCTCGAACGAGTGGACGAGCCACCGCTTGCGGACCGCAATCGCCTGGTTCCCGATGACATCCTGGCAGCGCAACAGACGCGGCACGGCCGAGCTCCCCGGAGCGGCGCTCGTCGCGAAGGGCTTGCCTCCGTCGGAGCACAGGATCACTCCATGGCTCTTCCAGACCGGCTCCAGGCCCAGATTGTCGTAGACGCCACCGTCGGAGAGAACGACCCGGCGTTGCATCTGGTCGAGTGCTGGATCGGCCGGCGGCTCGGCGAGCTTGCCGCCGCTGAACGTGCCCGGGTCGAACTTGAGGACCAGCGGCGGAAAGGCGATCGGGAAGGCGGACGAGGCGGCGACCGCCTCTGCGACCAGAAGATCGGGCGCCTTCCCGTGCCCGATCTCGTAGTCGCCCACCTGCAGATCGACCACCTGGCCCCGCTCGATCCGATCACCCGAGAACTCGAAGTTCACGCCGGTCTGAAGGTTCGAGGCGTCGAAGACGAATCGCGGTCCACCCCGCGCGCGGATTCCCGCCAGGTCCTTGAGTCGAAGATCCTGTACCAGGTGATCGCGGTAGGCGTTGGCCAACGAGTCGGTCGCCGAGTGGTCGTCGCTCCACAGGCTCATCCAATGCAGCGGGTTCAGCCGGTCGAGCAGCAGCGGTGCGGTCCGGATGTTCCGATGGCAGAACGCTCGAAGCGGGGCCTCGTAGACGGCCTCGAAGCTTCCGAACACGCCGGTCTTCGCGTCGAGCCCGGTCTGGAGGGCCGGCCAGACCCTCGCCAAGAGGCCGTTGGCGATGGAGCCGCCCGAGACCGACGAAATCGTGTCGAGCCTCGAGAGCAGACCGAGCTCGTTCAGCCGCCGCATCGCTCCCAGGTGAAAGAGCGTCGCTCGATAGCCCCCTCCGGAAAGGCAGAGCGCCTTGCGCGTTCGATTCTCGTCGGCCCGATACTTCGACGGCGGCATCGCGCGACATCCTCCGTGCTGACCCGCGTGGGGCGAACCTCGACAGCCGACATCCTACCGCGAACTCGTCGCATTCGAATGACACGTCTGCCACCCGCAGGACGGAATCCGTCGTCCGCTCAATCGGACGACTCACGGCTGTCGACTCCATTGGACAGGGCGTGTCGACTCGACTGGCCAGGCTCGCCTCGGCCTCCCACTTCCGCCTCCAACGAGACGACGAAGTCTTGCATCGATCACTGCTGCCGTGTCACGATCCGGCTCTCCGACGAGCTGGAGACACATCGATGAGTAATCTCGCGCTTCGACGCGTCCCGGTGATCGCGCTCGCGATGCTCTTGGCAGCCTGTGGTTCGATTCCCACGGACCAGCAGCTCACGACCTTCGCGGCCGCCACGACCGCGCTCAGCGGCTCCGCCCGTCAAGCGATCGATTCCTCGAACCAAGCCGTCGTTCAGCGAAAGCTGCGCGAGACGGCCGAGCTGGGCGCCGGTGTGAACGATGCTCTGTTCACGCCGCTCGTCTCCGGAGATCCCTACGACAAGAGAGTCCAGCTGCTCGACGCCCTCCAGCGCTATGCAGCCGCGCTCGATGCGCTCGCCCATGCCGACAACCGCCAGCAGATCGAATCCGCCGCAACCGACCTCGGTGGCGCTCTCGATTCCCTCGGCGAGCGCTACTCCGCCGTGGCCGGCAAATCGAATCCGTTCGCCAACGATGGCGCGCTCGTCGCCGGAATCGTTGCGGCCGTTGGCGAAGCGGTGTCCGAGCAGCGCCGTCGCGACGGAATCCGTCTCGCGATCGAGACGCAGCACCCGGGCATGCTGGAAGTCTTGCCCGTTCTTCGCAACGAGCTGGGTTCGGACGGTGTCTTTGCCACTGCCCAGATCAACTACGCGGATGGCGAAGTGGCTACCCTGATGAGCCGCTACAACGCCGACCACGAGGCGCGCCGGCTGCCGGCAGATCCCGACAAGCGACTCGAGCGCCTCCAGAAGATCGAGCAGGCCCGGGACGCAGCGGCCGACGTGCGGCAGCTCTATGCGCGATTGGACGAAGCGCTCGGCACGCTGATCGGCGCCGAACAAGCTCTCTATGACGTGGTGACCGCCGAGAAGAAGCCAGAAGACCTCTACGGGGCGGTTGCGCGGCTGGCGGACTCGGCACAGGCGGTGAAACGGGTCCGCGACCGACTCGAGAAGAAGTGAATCCTTCAGGGAGAATCAGATCATGACCATCCGAACGAGCCTCGTCGATCTGATCAACTCGCTCGACGCGATTCTTCGCAACGCGGAGATGACCGACACGCAGCGGGAACGAATGCTCCGCCTGCGCGCGCTCTTGTCGGCGATGCTCGACGAGGTGCTCCGGCAGGAGATCAACAAGGATACGGCGGCGTACCAGAAGGCCATCGATCGGACACTGGAAGCCACCAAGGTCGCCGACCAGGCCCTGAAGGACCTGAAGACGATTGCAGAGGTCATCCAGAAGGCCGCGCAAGCGGCCAAGGCGATCGATCAGGTCATCAAGTTCGCGGCGAGCGTTCTCGCGTAGGGCGGAGGTCGGAGGCGTATACTGTGCTCGTGTGAGGGCGTAGCGATGCGACGTCTCGGGCCCGTGCTCGCGATCGGTGTCTGGGTCGCCGGAGGGGTCGTCCTCGCGACCGCCTCGGCTGCGTTCGCCGCGGTCGACCGCGATTGCGACGGGCTCCCCGACGCGTTCGAAGCGACGGCGCTGTACGGCGGCACCCGACACAGCGACGCCCTCGACTCCGACAGCGACGGAGACGGCCTCCCCGACGGCCTCGAGGCCGGCGTCAGCATCGTTCCAGATCCCGCAAGCTGTCCCGACGTCCGGGTCGATGCCTGTCCGGCATCGACCACCGATCCCACGCTCGCCGACAGCGACGGCGATGGACTCCTGGACGGCTTCGAGGACGCCAACGGGAACGGCTGCGTCGACGGCGCGGCGGCCGGCGTCGCCGCGGAGAGCGATCCCTCGAACCCGGGAGATGCCTCGAGCGTGGCCCTGCTCGCTTGCGGCCCTACGGCGCTCGCGCCACCCGCTTCGCACGTGCAGATCGCGGACGACCTCCAGCTCGCCCTCGACCCCGCCGTTTCGGAGATCCACGAGCTCGCGTCGGGAGGCGCGGACCGCGGCTATCTGTTCCGGGACGCGGCGCACGGCGTCGCCGGCTTCGCGCTGTCGAAGCCGCCCTCGGGTGCGACGGCGAGCGCCGAGGAGACGGCGGCACGCGCGCTCTTCGACGCGGTCGGTGCGATCAGTGCCCCCACGCTGCAGGCGCTCTCGACGTGGGACGGCGTTCCTGCGGTCGCTGCGAGCTACGCCTGGGGCTCCGCGAGCGATCTCGGGCCGAAGCTCGACCAGGTGGTGGGCGGCTTGCTCGGGAACCCGTCCGATCTGACCGGGCTCTTCGGTACGCCGCTCGGGCTCGCAGGCCCCCACGAGCTGCGCGTCGGCTACGTGCGGAGATCCGACCAGCAGGCGGTGGTGCTGGCAGCCGCGGCTCCCGCGAGCGGCTTCGGCGCCGCGGCGGAGGCTCGCCTCGACGACGCGGCGACCGACCTCCCGCTCGCGCGCGCGCTCGATCGCCTGATTCCGCGCTGCGAGCGCTTCCTCTCCGGCCCGCCGCCCGAGGTCGATTTCCTCTGGATCATCCAGAATTCCGCGAGCATGGCCGACGACCAGGCTGCGCTCGCCGCCGCCGCCCAGGCCATGACCGACCGCCTCGCCGCCGCCCACGTCGATTGGCGCATGGCCGTCGCCTACACCGATCTGTATCTGGCGCCGAGCGCGAACGACGTCTGCAGCGGCGCCCCAGGTCCGGGCCGGCGTCGCATCTGCCCCTTCACCAGCGACCCGACTCTCTTCCGCAACGGATCGGCGCAGTGCGCCTATGCGCGACCTGGAACGTGCGGCTCGGGAAGCGAACGTGGCTTCGATGCGGCACAGCGCGCGATCGCCGCGTTCCTCTCCGGCAGCGGCTGCGAGCCGGTGCCGGGCGCCTCCTGCTCGCTCCGCTCCGGCGCCCAGCTCGTGCTCGTCTTCGTGACCGACACCGGCGAGCAGACGCTCGACGCCACCCCGCCGCCCGGGCAGCCCGACAACTCGGTCGCAAGCTGGGCGGCTTACCTCGGCGACTACGATCCAGCCACAGCCGGCGCCCAGCGCGCCCAGGTCGACGGCATCCTGTGTCCGCTGCGCCCGCAGCCAGGTGACCTGGTCGGCCCATGCAGCGACGACGACGTCACGTCGTCGCACTACGACCGCTACTCGCAGCTGATCGCGGCCCTTGGCGGCGTCGAGGGAAGCATCGCCGCATCCGATCAGCCGCTGCTCCCGGCCACGGTCGCTCGCATCGCAGCGCAAGCCTCGCCGGGCCTGACACTCGCGCGCGCCCCGCTCGCCTCGACGCTGCGCGTCGCTCTCGAAACGAGCGGCGGCCCGACCGCCGTGCCGCGCGACCCGCTCGACGGCTTCGCCTACCTCGCGTCGCTGGGCGCCATCTCGCTGCGCGGAAGCTTCGCCCCCGACGCCGCAGGTCGCGAGGCCGCGGTCTCCTCTTACGCCTTCACGCGGCCCGTACCCGAGCCGGGCGCCGCGTCCGCCGCGGGTGCGGCCCTCGGCGCGCTCGGGATCCGCTGCCGTCGGAAGGGCGGCGCGACCCGGTCGCCGGCTTCCCCGACCCGCGCCTAGCTGATGCGCTTGGCAGGAACGGCACGAGCGGCTCGCGGCGAATCGGCACCGCTTCCGTTCGGCTACCATTTGGAATGATGTCGTCCCGCGCGGCGAACCCCACGATCGACCACCGGCTCGACGTCCCCGGGCACGGCCCCCTGCTGATCCGCGACATCCCCGGCCCGTGCGACGACGCCCCGGCCGTGCTCCTGCTGCACGGCCTCGGCGCGACCGCACGCCTCAACTGGGGCCGCTGCTTCCGGCCGCTCTCGGCGCACTTCCGGGTGCTGAGCCTCGATCACCGCGGGCATGGGAGCGGCCTTCGCACCGAGCACTTCCGGCTCGAGGAGTGCGCGGACGACGCAGCCGCCGCGATGGCGGCGCTCGGGGTCGGGCGCTTCCTCGCGGTCGGCTACTCGATGGGCGGGCCGATCGCGTCGCTCCTGTGGCGGCGGCACCCGGAGCGGGTGTGCGGGCTGGTGCTGTGCGCGACGGCGCGCCACTTCGTGCCGCGGCGGGTGGCGAGGCTCGCGCGCGCGACGCTGCCGGTCGCGGCCGCCGCCGCGCGGCTGGTGCCCGACGCAGCCCGCCGGCACATGCTGCAGCGCATGCTGGTGCGGGTCGAGCACCCGGAGCTGCGCGACCGCGTGCGCGAGGATTTCCTCGGCCACGAGCCCGCCACCGTGCTCCAGGCGGCGGACGCCCTGACGCGCTTCTCGTCGCACGACTGGATCGGCACGGTGGACGTGCCGACGGCCGTGGTGGTGACGAGGCTCGACGAGCTCGTGCCCGCCGTCCGCCAGCACAAGCTGGCCCGCTCGATCCCGGGCGCCGAGGTGTTCGAGGTGGGGGGCGACCACGACGCGTGCGTGCGCCTGCCCGAGTTCCCGCCCACGCTCGTGCGCGCCTGCCTCTCGGTGGCGCGGCGGGCCGGCGTGCTCCCCGAAGCCTCCCTGGCAGCAGGAGGCGAGCGCCGGTGACGGAGCTGGCAGGGCGACACGTGCTGGTGACGGGCGGCGCGAGCGGCATCGGCCGTTGCGTGGCGCTGCGGATGGCCGCGCTCGGCAGTCGCGTGAGCGTGTGGGACATCCGGCGCGAGGCGCTCGATGCCGTCGTCTCGGAGCTCGAGAAGGGCGGCCCGCAGCCGGCGCGCGGCTTCGTCTGCGACGTGTCGCGCCGCGAGGACGTCTACCGCGTGGCCGAGGAGACGCGCGCCGCGGGCGGGCCGGTGGAGATCCTCGTCAACAACGCGGGTGTGGTGAGCGGGCGCCCACTGCTCGAGCTGCCCGACGACAAGATCGAGGCCACCTTCGCGATCAACGTGATGGGCCTGTTCTGGACCACCAAGGCGTTCCTGCCGGCGATGGTCGAGCGCGGCCGCGGGCACCTGGTGACGATCGCCTCGGCTTCGGCGCTGATCGGCGTGGCGAAGCTCTCCGACTACGCGGCCAGCAAGTGGGCGGCGATGGGGTTCGACGAGTCGCTGCGCGCCGAGCTGCGCAAGACGGCGCCCGCGCTGCGCACCACGGTCGTCTGCCCCTACTACGTCGACACCGGAATGTTCCGCGGCGTGAAGTCGCGCTTCCCGCGGCTGCTGCCGATCCTGCGCGAGGACGACGTCGCCGCGCGCATCGTCCGCGCCGTCCAGCGCGACCAGCGCCAGCTGATCCTGCCGCCGCTCGTGCGGCTGGTGCCGTTGCTGCGGATCCTCCCGGTGGGCGCGTTCGACTGGATCGCGAGCCTCCTCGGGATCAACGCCTCGATGGACGCGTTCGAGGGCCGCGGCCCGCGCTGAGCGGGCGCGATGAGGGACGACGACCTCTTGGAAGACGGCGAGCTTCTCGAGGATGCCCCGTAGAAACGCGCGCGGAACGCATGCACGTCTCGGCGGATCACGCCGCGCGGCTGAGGATCCACCAGCTCTCCGAGACGCAGGCGCTTGCGAGCCTCGGGAGCGCTGCAGACGGCCTGTCGCACGCCGAGGCCCAGCGCCGGCTCGACGAGTTCGGACCGAACCGCATCGAAGAGCTGCGCCGCGAGCATCCGCTCGTCCGGCTGCTTCGAGAGTTCGTCCACTTCTTCGCCGTCATCCTCTGGGTCGCCGCGGGACTCGCCTTCCTCGCCGACTGGAGCGCTCCGGGCCAGGGCATGGCGAAGCTCGGCTGGGCGATCGTCGTGGTGATCGTCGTGAGCGGCGTGTTCTCGTTCTGGCAGGAGTACCGGGCCGAGCGAACCCTCGCGGCGCTCCGCAAGCTGCTTCCCCAGCGGGTTGCGACGGTGCGCGAGGGCAAGGTGGTCCCCCTGCCCTTCGAGGGTCTGGTCCCCGGCGACATCGTGCTCCTCCAGCAGGGCGACCGCGTTCCCGCGGATTGCCGGCTGATCGAATCCTTCGGTGTCCGGGTGGACGACTCGGCGATCACCGGGGAATCGCTGCCCCGAGCGCGTGTGGCAGCGCTTGCCGACGGCGGTGACCTGATCCACGGCAGGAACGTCGTGCTCGCGGGTGCTTCCCTGATTTCCGGGCAGGCCCGGGCAGTCGTCTTCGCAACCGGCATGCACACCGAGTTTGGACGGATCGCCCAACTCACGCAGAGCGCCCGCGACGTCGTCTCCCCGCTGCGGATGGAGATCGCGCATCTGAGCCGCGTGATCGGAATCGTCGCGGTCGGAATCGGGCTCCTCTTCTTCGCGGTCGGCCGCTTCGCTGGCGTGCCGTTCTGGAACGCGTTCATCTTCTCCATCGGCATCATCGTGGCGATGGTGCCGGAGGGTCTACTCCCGACGCTCACGCTGGCGCTCGTGCTGGCCAGCCAGCGCATGGCGAAGCGAAACGTTCTGATCCGGCACCTGTCATCGGTCGAGACGTTGGGATCGACGACGGTCATCTGCACCGACAAGACCGGGACGCTGACGCAGAACCGCATGGTCGCGAGAGAGCTGCTGCTCGGGATGCAGCGCGTCCCGGCCGATGCCGCGAAGCCGGGAGCCGTCCTCGTGGATCACCATCAGCCGCTCTTCCTCGGCGCGAGCCTGTGCCAGGACCTGAAGCAGGTCGAGCAGCAGGGCCGCACGGTCTTCCTCGGCGACCCGATGGAGATCGCCCTGTTGGAGCTGGCCCGCCACGTGATGCCCAAGGCGGGTGCTCATCGCCGGCTCGACGAGATCCCGTTCGATGCGGACCGGATGCGGCTCTCGACGGTACACGACATGCCGGCCGGCCCGACACTGTGGTGCAAGGGCGCACCGGAATCGGTCCTCCCGTTGTGCGACCACATTCATCTCGACGGCGACGCCCGTCCGCTGACACCGGAGCTCCGAACCCAGATCTCCGAGGCCCAGGAGGGCATGGCCGAGCACGGTCTGCGCGTCCTCGCGTTCGCCCATCGACCGCTGGAACGCGAGTGGGATCACGAAGCTCTGGAGCAGCATCTCGTCTTCTCGGGGCTCGTCGGTCTCGAGGACCCGCCGCGGGAGGAGGTCCCCCGGGCGATCCGAACATGCCGTGAGGCGGGTATCCGGGTGATCATGGTGAGTGGCGACCATCCTCGGACGGCGCGGGCGATCGCGCGGGAGGTCGGGCTCGTCCGATCCCACGCTCCGCTTCTGCTCACCGGCGAGGAGCTGAGCGCGCTCACCGACATCCAGCTGCGCTTGGCGTTGGATGCGCCCGAGATCGTCTTCGCCCGCGTGCGGGCGGACCAGAAGCGACGGATCGTCGATGCGCTCAAGCGCAAGAAGCACGTCGTGGCGGTCACCGGCGATGGCGTGAACGACGCGCCGGCGCTCAAGAGCGCCCACATCGGGATTGCCATGGGGCTCAACGGGAGTGACGTGGCGAAGGAAGCGTCCGACATGGTGCTGCTCGACGACAACTTCGCGAGCATCGTCAGCGCCATCGAAGAGGGTCGGGCCGTCTTCGACAACATCCGCAGGTTTCTGACGTACATCCTGGCGCACAACGTTCCCGAGCTGATCCCGTACCTCGCGTTCTCGTTGTTCGCGATCCCGTTGCCTCTCACTCCGATCCAGATCTTGGCGATCGACATGGGGACCGATTCGTTGACGGCCCTTGGCCTGGGCGTCGAGAAGCCCGATGCGCAGATCATGCGCCGTGCACCCCGATCCCAGCGAGAGCGGCTGTTCGACTGGACCCTCGCGCGGCGCGCCTATCTGTTTCTCGGGATGTTGGAGGCCGTCGCAGCGATGGCGGCGTTCCTCTTCGTGCTCCACGGAGCCGGCTGGAAGTACGGCGGGACCCTGGGGACGCAGGATCCGCAGTATCTGCGCGCCACCACCGCCTGCTTGAGCGCCATCATCGTCATGCAGATCGTGAACGTGTTCCTGTGTCGCAGCCCCGATCGATCGCTGTGGTCCACGGGGCTGCTCGGCAATCCGTTGATCCTCTCGGGCGCGGTGCTCGAAATCGCCCTGGTCTTGCTGATCGACTACACCGCCATCGGGAACCTCGCGTTCGGAACCGCCCCGATCGGGAGAGAGGTGTGGCTCTTCATGGTACCCTTCGCCCTCGCGATGCTCGTCCTCGAGGAGCTGCGCAAGCGTCGTGTCCGCGCGCGCATCGCAAAGTGACCCGGCTCACGGACCAGGCTCGGCGGTCAGGCGGGAAGAGCATCCAGGGAAGCCACGCCGACATCGGCGGGGCGCTCCGCATCCGTGCCGGGCGAGGCGTCTGGGGGAGAGTCGATGCGGGCGATCGCGGAGAGCTTCTTCGCCGCGCTGCGCGAGGCCGGCATCTCGGGGGTTCCGGAGCGCTTCGCGGTGGCGGCTCGTCACCAGGAGATCCCCGCCGAGACCCTCGCCGAGATCGACGGCTTCATCCGCGTCTTCGACCGCGTGACGTCCCGATCCGCGTGGGCGAAGGCCGTCGTGGCCGGCGCCCCGGCGATCGCCCGGCACGAGAGCTCCGAGGTGTGCTTCTTCAGCGCCTGGGACTTCCATCTCCAGCCGCAGGGCTGGCAGCTGATCGAGTTCAACGACAACGGGTCCGGCTTCCTGTTCGCCGCGCTCGTGAACCGCGCCTTCTACGAGGTCGGCGGCCTCGCCGAGCGGGACGCGGTCGAAGCGCCGCCCTCCTTTGCGGATTTCTCCGAGCGCGTGACTGCCATGGTGGAACGCGAGGCGCGCGAGTTCTTCGGGGAGCGTCCGCCGGGCTGCTTCTTGATCCTCGACGACGCGGAGTCGCTCGAGCGCGGCCGCTTCTTCGACGAGCTGGTCCTGCTGCGAAGCCTCCTCGAGCGACGCGGCTTCGAGTCGGCGATCGCGTCGCCGCAGGAGCTTCGTGGAGACGGCTCGCGCCTCCTGGCGGCGGGCCGCACGGTCTCCTTCGTCGTGAACCGCTCGACGGACTTCTTCTGGGAGGCGGAGGGGTTCGCGCCGCTGCGCGCCGCGTGGCAACAGGGCGTGGTGTACGCCGCTCCCAACCCGTTCACGTACGCGACGCGCAGCGACAAGCGGCTGCTCGAGCTTCTCTCCAGGCCGGATCGCGACGAGGAGCTCGGCATCCGCCCGGAGGAGCGCGCCCTGCTCTCGGCGCACGTGCCGGAGACCTGGCGCGTGTGCGCGGACAACGTCGACGCGCTCGTGCGCCGCAAGGACGACCTCGTGTTCAAGCCTGCGCACGGCTTCGCCGCACGCGGTCTCCTGCCGAGCTCGCAGGTCGGTCGCTCGCGCCTGCGCCGGCTGCTCGCGACGGGACACGAGTATGTGGCGCAGCGCTGGACGCCGAAGTGTCGTCTGGCGCTGGACGACGCGCAGCAGGGGGAGCTATGGGCCGACCTGCGGGTGTGGGCGTATCGCGGCGAGCGCTTCCTGCTCTCCGGCCGCGCCTCGTTGCGCTCCGACGGGATCGAGCTTCGCCCCCCCGGCGGTTGGCTCGCGACCTACCGCGCGCCGTGACGCGGCTCGCTGCGCTCGAAGTCGTTGACACGCGTCGAGCGCCAGCCGTATGCTGTGGCGGCGCTCGCTCCGACGCAGGCGCTACCGACTCGGGCTGGCAGCCCGAAAGAGGAAGCGGGGCAGCGAGATCGTGGAACCCGCGAGGCGGTATCAACACCACCGAGCCGCTGTCCCGATCGCGGTGATCCTCTCGATCGCCGCGCCCTCGCGCTCGCAGGAACCGTCGCCCAAGCCGTCGGCGAAGCTCTATCCGTCGCGGTCCACGTCCTTCTACGGCGCCGCGCGCGGGGGCCGCGTGATCGGGACGATTCCACCCGGTGCGGAGCTGCAGGCGAGTGGTCCCGCGCAGGGTCCGCGCGTTCCCGTGCAGCTATCGGGCTGGTCGCTCGAGAGCGCGCCGTCCCTGGTGTTTGCGGCGGTGGGAAGGCGCATCGTGCAGGCCGAGCTCGGCTTGCGCGGCCCATCGCATCGCCGGCTCTCGGGCCAGCAGACCGACCCGTATGGAAGCGTCTGGCAGCAGGTGAGCGTCGACGGTTGGGTTGACCAGAGCGACCTGGTGCCCGACGTGAACCAGGTGTGGAAGCAGGCGGGGGCGCTCTACCAGCAGCGCTGCGGCGGCTGCCACGCCCTGCATCCGCCCGCGGAGTTCACTGCCAATCAATGGCCGAACGTGCTCAAGATCATGGCCCACAATGCGGCCTTGACCCCCGAGCAGGCGGCGCTCGTGACCCAGTACCTGCAGACGCACGCCAAGGACCAAGGCCCGATGTAGCTGCACTCCGGAACCGTGCGCCGCGCGCCGTCCACAACGCCAAGGAGAAGACCATGCGAGCGATCTCCCGCCGGGGCTTCCTGCACAGCGCGTTGGTCATGGGCGGAGGCTTGGCGCTGCCGCGCCTCCTCGACGGCGATGCCTTCGCCGCGACCGTGTTCGGCCGCGAAGCGCCCCAGACGAAGCGCTTGCTCACGGCCGGACACTGGGGAATGTACGGGGCGGTCGTCCAGGACGGCCGACTGGTGAGCATCGAGCCCTTCGCGAAGGACTCCCATCCGACGCGGATGATCGAAGCCTTCCCGGCGCAGGTATACGCGGACACGCGCGTCGGATTTCCCGCGGTGCGAAAAGGCTTCCTCGACAAGGGTGCGAAGAGCGACCGCGCTGGCCGGGGCCGCGAGCCCTTCGTGCGTGTGAGCTGGGATCAGGCGCTCGACCTCGCCGCGAGCGAGCTCAAGCGCGTGAAAGCCACCCACGGCAACGCGGCCATCTTCCCGGGCACCGTCGACTGGCAGTCCGCCGGCCTGCTGCACAACGCGAACGCCATCGTGAGACGCCTGCTCGGACTGCACGGAGGCTTCGCCGACAACTCCGGCGACTACAGCATCGAGTGCGCGATGGTGATCCTGCCCCACGTCCTCGGCGGCCTCCAGGTCTACAGCGAGCAGTCCGCCTGGCCCACGATCCTCGCGAACACCAAGGTCCTGGTGCTATGGGGGTGCTGTCCCAGGAAGAACAATCAGATCGGCACCCACCCGAGCGACCACGCCGCGTACGGCGCGCTCGAGAAGCTGCGGAGCAGGAAGGACATCGAGATCCTCTGCATCGACCCGCGCTACACCGACTCGGCGGAATATCTGGGCGCACGCTGGATCGCACCTCGCCCCAATACCGATACGGCACTCATGCTGGGCATCGCCCACGAACTCTACACAAGGAAGCTTCACGACAAGGCGTTCCTCGACAGGTACACCTACGGCTTCGACAAGTTCCTGCCGTACCTCTTGGGCGACAGCGACAAGACGCCCAAGACGCCGGAGTGGGCCGCGTCGATCACCGGCCTCGACGCCGCGACGATTCGCGAGCTCGCCAAGAAGCTGGCGAGCCCGCGCACCATGATCCTCACCGGCTACGCGATCCAGCGCGCCGACCACGGAGAGCAGCCCTACTGGATGCTCGTGGCGCTGGCTTCGATGCTCGGGCAGATCGGCCTGCCGGGCGGCGGAATCGGCTTCAGCTACCACTACGACAACGGCGGCGACCTTCAGGCGATCGCACCGAGCATCGCGGGCATCTCGGCCGGCGACAACCCGGTCAAGGAGAGCGTTCCGATCGCGCGCACCGTCGCCGACATGCTGCTGAGCCCGGGCAAGGAGATCGACTACAACGGCACCAAGGTGAAGTATCCCGACATCCGGCTGATCTACTGGGCCGGCGGCAACCCGCTCTCGCACCAGCAGCAGATCAACCGCATGCTCGAGGCCTGGCAGCGGCCGGAGACCATCATCGTCCAGGACCCGTTCTGGACGGCGTCCGCGCGCCACGCGGACATCGTGCTGCCGGCCACCACGAACTTCGAGCGCAACGACATCGAGTTCTGCGGCGCCTACTCGCAGCAGTACCTGGTCGCGATGCCGCAAGTGATCGAGCCGGTGGGCGAGTCGCGCAACGACTTCGACATCTGCGCGGGCATCGCGCAGCGGCTCGGCTTCCACGATGCGTTCACCGACGGGAAGAATGACCAGATGGATTGGCTGCGCTCGTTCTACGTCGCCGCGCAGCAGACCAGGCCGGCGAACCTGGCGATGCCCGCCTTCGACGAATTCTGGCGCCGCGGCTACCTCGAGTTCGCGATCCCCGCGAAGTCGAGCAGCTATACGACCTTCGCGGACTTCCGCGCCAACCCGGCCGCGCACGCGCTCGGCACGGCCTCGGGCAAGATCGAGATCTTCTGCGAGACGATCGCGAAGATGGGCTACGCGGACTGCCCCGGACATCCGGTCTGGCTCGAGCCCGCCGAATGGCTCGGCAGCCCGGAGGCAAAGCAGCGCCCGCTCCACGTGGTTTCGCCGCATCCGCCGTACCGACTCCATTCTCAGCTCGACAACACCTGGATCCGCGAGTGGTACGAGGTCGCGGAGCGCGAGCCGATCTTCCTCCATCCGGACGATGCGGCGTCGCGCGGCATCCGCCACGGCGACGTCGTGCGCGTCTTCAACGACCGCGGAGAGCTGCTCGCGGGAGCCGTCGTCACCGAGCGCATTCGGCCCGGTGTGGTCTGCATCCACGAGGGCGGCTGGTACGATCCCCTCGAACCGGGCCGGCTCGGAACGCTCTGCAAACACGGCCTCGTGAACCTGGTGACGCTCGACAAGGGCTCCTCGAGCCTCTCGCAGGGGAATGTCGCGAATACGACCCTCGTCCAGATCGAGAAGCACCGGGGCGAGCTGCCGCCGATCAGCGCGTTCCGTCCGCCGAAGATCGAGACGAGCGCGGCCAAGACAGGCGCCTGAGCAGCCTCGCGTCGCCGCGGGGCGAGGCGACGTCTACCTCGGATCCGAGCCGAGCGGACGCCGGCGCGCTAACCTGGGGGTCATCACGACGTTGGATCGGCAGCTCCGCAAGTGTCGACGTCGGGGGCGTGCGCGCGACACTGCCTGGACGCTCGCCTTCGCGGTCTTGGTGGTGTGCGCTTGCGCGCGGCTCGGGCCGCTCGGCCCCGGGATGGGCGCCACGCTCGCGCGCGACGCAGCGGGGCTCGCGCCGAACGATCCGGCCGGGCCCGGCCCGCTGGGCGTCGAAGCGCAAGGCCTCATCCTGGAGCAGCGCGCCGAGCGCTTCCCGGTGGCCCTGTACCGCCCGCACGACCTCGCTGCGCCCCTGCCGGCCGTCGTCTTCCTGCCGGGCTACCTGGCCCCGGAAGACCAGTACGAGAGCTACGCCCGTGCGCTGGCGTCGCGCGGCTTCCTGGTCGCGGTGAGTGGGCGCGTCGATCCCTTCGCCTCGGACCGCGGCGTGGCCGACGTCGCCCGCCGGATCGCGGACTGGTTGATCGCCAGGCAGGGCGCCGACCCCGAGCACATCGGCGTCGCCGGGCACTCGATGGGCGGGAAGGACGCCGTCCTCGCCGCGCTCGAGGATCCGCGCTTCCGCGCGGTCGTCGCACTCGATCCCGACGACCGAGGCGAGCCGTCGGTGATCCACGGCGCACTCGCGAAGCTCGCGGCACCGCTGCTCTTGATCGGCGCCCAGTTCGGAGCGAAGGCAGCGAGCATCTGCGCAGACGTCGGCTACGACTATCGCCGCTTCTTCGCGAGCTCTCCACCCGGTACCACGGAGCTCACGCTGCTCGCGGCCGACCATGTTCAAGTGATGGACGATCCCGATCGCTTCGGCCTCGGAATTTGCCGCTGTGGTACTGCCGACTCGCGGGCAGTACGTATCCTCGCCCGCCGCGCCACCGTGCGCTTCTTCCTGGAGCGACTCGCGGGCGTCCCGCAGCGCCCTCTGGATCTGGACGGGATCGGTGCGCTGCGCGTCCAACCGCCCGCGCCGGGCGAGACGGCAGCCGGCCTTTGAGCACACGGGGCAGGCGGACGGGCCCGTGTCCGGGCTAGAAGAAGGCGTCTTGCCGGAGCTGGGACGCGGCAGCTGTCATGGCGCGTGAGCATCCACGTCTACCAGGAGTGGGAGAACCTCGAGGGGCGAGCCGCGCTGCGCGCTATGCTCGCGAACTTCGCAGCTCGACTGTTCGTCGCACTGATGTCTCCGTGCCGGCGGACCTTTGGCCGACCTCGGTGCCTGCGGGATCGCGGGAATCGACTGCCAAGTCGCGCGCGGTCGGGGCCCCGGCGGCCTCGAGCGCCTCCGCCGCCTCGTGCGCTGCGCCGTGTCCCGGCAGGAAGGTCACGCCGGGTCCCGGATGGCAGGAGGCACCGCAGAGGTAGAGGTTGGGAATCGGCGTGGCGTGTGCGGAGCCCGGCACCAACAGGCGCCCGCCGACCATTTGCTCCGGGTGGATCAGTCCGTGGGTGAAGTCGCCGTTGGTGGCGCCCTGCATCGCCGCGAAGTGGTCCGACGAGAAGACGGCCCGTTCCGCGATGCAGTCACGCAGATCGGGCAGGAACTCGCTCAGCCGGTCGAGGATCCGCTCCGCCATCTCGTCCCGCAGCTTGCCGCGCTCCTCCCGCGGCGCGTCGCACGGGAAGAAGAATCCGTAGGTCGTCGCGACGTGGAAGCCATCGGGCGCGAGGCTTGGATCCATCACCGTCGGGATCTGCCCGGCGATGACGCTGCCGCTCGGCTACGACTACCAGTGATCGACCGCCGCCCGCGGCGGCAGGGGCGAACCCGATGGGGCATCGAGCCCGCCCCTGACACCGGCGCCATTTCGGCGCCACACCACTCTCGGAGGTAGCTCGCACGCTCCCCGGGCATCGGGGCGCGCCGGGCGTCGGCCGCGCGGTGCTGCCCGCGGCGCGATCTTCGGGGCCGGACGAATCCGGTTGCCGTCCCGATGGAGAGAAGATCGATGCGCTCGAGATGTCTCGTCGTCCTCTGCATCGCGGCATGTGGGATTTCGCAGGCGAGCGCCAACCCGCTGCCGGCGGTCCACGATTCGATCAGTCTGGAGAACGGTCCCGAGATCAACGTGTCCGGGACGTTCTGCGGCGGAGGAGAGACCGGCGAGATCGAGAACCTCCCGGCGCCGCTCGCCTACGCGCATGTGACCGGGAAGGGATCGAGCCGTGCGGAGATCCAGTCCTGGTTTCGCGTCGACGGACCGCTCGACAATCTCCAGGTCCCGATCCAGATCGCAGGCCAGGTCCGGATCCGCGCTGGGAACGCAGTCTTCAAGAAGGGCTTGGTCTGGGGAACGACGGCCCAGTTGATCGCCATCTCCTTCGACGGACATCTGGGACCTGGGCTGAATCAAGTCGACTACCAGTTCCGTACCGTCGACTGCAGCCCGCTCAGCGAGGGAGACCTACCCGTCGAGCCACCGATCCCGAGCTGCCCTGCCCGGGAGCAGGACCAACCGGTCCTGCTGATGCTGAATACGCTGACCGGTGCCGACAATGAGATCTCGATGGTCGCGGCCGCCAACAACCAGGAGGCGTTCGGGGCCGACTTCGACGCGGTGGTCGACCCGGTGATCTCCTTCGCCCCCGGGTTCGACGCGACGGGCTACGCCATCACGCTGAGCGACGGAGTCGGCAACACGGCGGCTCCCGAGCCGAGCAGTGCGCTGCTGATGAGCTCGACCATCGGCATGCTCCTGCACCTGCGCCGCAGGAGCCAGCCGTCGCGATCGCCGTAGCCCACCTTTCGGGCATGCGCTCGCTCGCGTCGTGGTAACTTCGAGCGCGGCCGCAGTTGCGACGACCAGCCCGCTGCCATCCAGCGGCGCGAGGGGGGATGGATCATGGAAGGCGCTACGTTCCGAAAGTGGTTGGCCGACCGCGGGTGCGCTTTCGAGCGCCATGAGCGCGGTAAAGGAGGTCGCGGTCAAGTCATGGTGACAGTGCGCCTGGGCGACCGCCGTGCGGAGCTGCCGGACGCCAGCACAAAGAAGCGCCTGCACGACGACGTCGTCCGAAAGATTGTGTCCGACCTCGGACTCCCATACGACGAACTTCCCGGCCCGAAGAGCCGCGCATAGAGAGGCTCCCTCGCGTCGCACGGACGTCCGATGGCCTGCGGCGATGCGTCACAGGGCAGCAGCCCACCCGAGCGTGGGAGGACCGACTCGCACGCACCTGATAGACTACTTGCTGGCTGATACGATGAGCAGGCGGTTGCTGGATCCGGTCAAGCAGCCGCAGGGCGTTCCGTTGGACATGAGCTCAAGCGGACGCGCGCGTCTCGGTGGGAGAAAGCGCGCAAATGCCACGCGGCCGTCACCACGCTCCGTCTATCCTCCGATTCTTTACCGAGGAATCACGTCACCCCCCATGCAGTTCCACGTCCTCTCCTTCGAGGGACCCGATCCCTACTCGCGTGCCGGCGGATTGGCGAGCCGCGTCGAGGGCCTCGCGCACACCCTCGCCAACCTCGGCTTCGAGACACACCTCTGGTTCGTCGGGGACCCCGAGCTCCCCGGACACGAGCAGCACGAAGAGCTCGTCCTCCACCGCTGGGCGCAGTGGGTGTCGCGACATCATCGCGCCGGCGTCTACGACGGCGAGTTCGGCAAGGTCGGCGAGCTCGCGAACGCGCTCCCGCCCTACCTGCTCGAGCAGAGCCTGCTGCCACACCTCGCGGCGGGAGGCCGCGCCGTGATCCTCGCGGAGGAGTGGCAGACGGTCGACGCCGTGCTGCATCTGCACTGGCTCCTCGAGCGGCGGGGGCTGCGCGACCGCGTTGCGATCCTGTGGAACGCGAACAACACCTTCGGCTTCGAGCGCATCGACTGGCCGCGGCTCGCGGAGGTCGCCGCGATCACCACGGTGAGCCGCTACATGAAGCACCGCATGTGGGCGCTCGGCGTGAATCCTCTCGTGATCCCGAATGGTCTGCCCGGAGAGGCCTTCGAGCCGCCCGCGCGCGGCGCCTGCGCCGAGCTGCGCCGGCGTTTTGGCGATCGGACCGTGCTCGTGAAGATCGCCCGCTTCGATCCGGACAAGCGCTGGCTGGCCGCGGTGAAGACGGTGGGCCTGATGAAGCGCACGGGCTGGCGGCCGCTGCTCCTGGCGCGCGGCGGCGCCGAGGCGCACGGCGCCGAGGTGCTCGAGGCGATGCGCGCCGAGGGGCTCGTCGTCCAGGAGCGCGCGTGGCAGCAGCCCGGCGCGGCGGGTCTCCTCGACGCGCTGCGCGACGTGAACGGCGCCGACGTCGTCCACCTGCGCTCCCGCCTCGATCCCGAAGCGCGGCGCGTGCTCTTCCGCGGCGGCGATGCCGTCCTCGCCAACAGCGGCCACGAGCCCTTCGGTCTGGTCGGCCTCGAGGCCATGGCGGCGGGCGGTCTCGCCTGCACCGGGACGACCGGCGAGGACTACGCGGTGCCCGGCCAGAACGCGCTCGTCCTCGAGACGGGCGACCCCGCGGAGTTCCTCGGCATGTTCGGCCGCCTGCGAGGCCGACCGGAAGAGGCGCAGGCGATCCGCCGGGCGGGCCGCGCAACGGCACGACGCTTCGCCTGGCCGGAGGTGGTGCAGCGCGTCCTGCTGCCTCGCATCGAGCTCACCCACGGCGCCGGGGGCGTCGGCCTGCCCGCTCGCGAGCCGATCGGAGATCGTGTTGGCGTCGCCGACACCTCCTGGTGACCAGGCGGCGCGCCCGGACGCGGCGGCACCCGTCGAGCGGGGCCCCGCGGCGGGTGCGCAGCGGCACCGCACGAACGACTACTTTCGGGCCGTTGCCCTCGACTACGACGGCACTCTGACCGGCGCCGAGGAGCATCCGACCGCGGACGTGCTCGAAGCCGTGGCGGAGGCGCGCGAGCAGGGCTGCCGCGTGATCCTCGTCACGGGACGCATCCTCGAAGAGCTCCGCGAGGTCTTTCCGACCTGCGACCGCAGCTTCGACGCCGTGGTGGCGGAGAACGGAGCCGTTCTCTCGATCGACGGGACGACACGCGTCCTCGCGCCGCCCGTCGAGTTCGAACTCGACCAGGCCCTGGTCGATCGCGGCGTCCCGTTCCGCCGCGGCTCGGTGCTGCTCGCCACGCTGGAAGCCCATGCAGCCGAGGTGCAGCAGGAGATCCGTCTGCTCGGCCTCGAATGCCAGCTGATCCGCAACCGCACGCAGTTGATGGTGCTCCCGTCCGGCATCTCGAAGGGGTTCGGTGTGGCGCAGGTGCTCACCGAACTCGGCCTCTCGCTCCACAACGCGATTGCCATCGGAGACGGCGAGAACGATCACTCGCTGCTCGGCGGCTGCGAGATCGGGGTCTCGGTGGCAAACGCCGTCGAGGGTCTCCGGCGCCACGCCGATCTCGTGCTCCCGGAGCCCGGAGGCGCCGGGGTGGCAAAGTTCCTGCGCGGCCCGCTCTTGCGCGGCGACTCGCGCCTCGACTCGAGGCGATGGAGCGTCGAAATCGGGCGGTCTCCAGAGAAGGGACGCATCACGCTACCCGGCTCGCGCGTGAACCTGCTCGTGACCGGCCGCAGCCAAAGCGGCAAGTCGCACTTCGTCGGGATGCTCGCGGAGCAACTGATCGGTCTCGGCTACTCGCTGTGCGTGATCGATCCCGAGGGCGAGTATGGGCCGCTCGGCGCGCTGCGCGGCGTCCTCCAGCTCGACGCCAGCCGCACTGTGCCCCCCGCGGATCGCATCGGTTGGCTCATCGAGCACCGCTCGGGTGGCGTCCTCGTCGATCTCTCGCCCGTCGACGCACAGCAGCGGTCGAGCTATGTCGCGCAGCTTCTCCGCCGGCTCCAGGCCGAGCGGAGCGCCACCGGTCTTCCGCACTGGATCCTGTGCGACGAAGCACACGAGCACTTCGGTCACGATGGGCCGCTCGCGAGGCTACTCTCGTCGAGCTTCAAGGGCGTCTGCCTCGTGACCTATCGACCCCACGATCTCGACGAAGCGTCGCGGCGCGCGATCGACTACGTCGTGGCCCTACCGGGCGGCAAGGACCCCGAGGGCGGCGCTCCTGATCCCTTCGCGGAGCTCGAGCGGCTCTACCAGCTCGACCTCGGCGGGTGGAGCGCGGACGCAGCGGAGGCCCTGCTCGCGCAGCCCCGTGCGGCGGTGCCGCCGCAGCGCTTCCTGATCCATCCGCGCCAGACCACTCACGTGCGTCACTGGCACAAATACGTGGGCGGCCGCCTCCCGGCGGAACGCTGTTTCGCCTTCCGCACCGAGAGCGGCGCGTTGCGGGCGGTGAGCGCGAACGTCGCTGAGCTACATCACGTGGTGCGCTCCTGCGATGCGGGCGTGTTGCGCCACCACGCGGGGCGCCACGATCTGTCGCGCTGGTTGCGCGAGGCGATCCAGGATGAGGATCTTGCCCGTGACGTACACCGGATCGAGCAGGAGTTCGTCGAGTCGCCGCGCTCCAACGACGACGCCGAGCAGCTCCGGACCGCGGTGATCTGCGCCATCGAGAGGCGCTACGGCGACTGACGCGTTGCGGCGGCGAGTCTGGATCGCGCGCCACGCGAGTCGCCTCGATTTCGCCGAGCCTGCGTGGGCCCACTCCGCACCGCGGCCAGATGATCCGCCGCTCTCACCGGCCGGCCGACGTGAGGCGTGCGCGATCGCCCGCCGGCTCGAGCGCGAGCCGATTGCCCATCTCTTCAGCTCTCCATTCCTGCGCTGTGTCGAGACAGCCGAGCCGATCGCCGAGCGCCTGCGCCTGCGCATCCGGGTCGAGGACGGGCTCTCCGAGTGGCTCAATCGCGAGTGGTTCCCGCGCGTCCCGGAGCTGCTCTCCCTCGAGGACTTGGCGCGGCGCGTGCCCGCGATCGACCTTGCCTACGGCTCCCGGGGAGCGGCGCGCCACCGTGAGAGCGGCGAGGAGGCACTCGCGCGCTCGGGCGCCGTAGCGCGCCGGCTGGTTCGCGAGTTCGCCGGCGACCTCGTCCTCGTGGGGCACGGCGCTTCGGTGCTGGGCGCGACGGCGGGGCTCCTCGGCAAGGAAGGCGAGTCGCTCCCGCTCGATCTCCCGTACGCGTGCCTCTTCTGTCTCGTCGAGGAGGACGGCCGCTTCCGACTCGAGCAGCGCGCGAGCACGAGCCACCTGACGGCGCGCGGTGCGTGAGATCACGCGCCGGCAGCGTGTGTCTCGGCGACGCCCCGATCCACGCGGAAGCGATCGGTCGGAGCGACGTCCTGCGGCAGACCTGTGGCTACCTGACGCAGTTGTTGTCGAGCGCGAAGCGCGTGCGCGGGCCGGAGCGAGTCCTTGTCGCCGGTCGGTCGGCGCCATGGCCCGGTACGGGAGTTGCAGCAGCGGGTGCGGGGGAGGATCTCGCCATGCTTGCCGAGCTTCGGCTCACACCGGTCGGCGCGCGCACCCCGTTCGTCCGGCTGATCGCCGAGCTGCTGCCGATCCTGGCCGAGAGCTCGCTCCAGTACCAGGTCCATGCGATGGGCACGACGCTGGAGGGCGACTTGGACGCCATCCTCGCGCTCGTGCGGCGTTGCCACGAGGAGCTGCGCAAGCACGTGGACCGGGTGCTGGTGGAGCTATCCGTCGACGACCGTGGAGGCGCCGAGGGCGAGCTCGTCCGCAGCCTGGAGCACCTGCGCGAGATCAGCAAGCGGCCGCTCGAGCGCCTCGTCCATGAGGGCGGGATCTAGGGAGACACATGTCCGCGCCCTCGTCCATCCCGTCTGTGCCACGGCCGCTGCACCAGATCCGCGTATGACTGCTCTCACGAGGCGCTTCGCCACAACGGAGCGCCAGCTGCGGATCGAGCCGGTCGGCCTCGAGGGAGAGCTGATACTGCCCGACGGCGCGCGAGCCATCGTGGCCTTCGCCCATGGCAGCGGGAGCGGCCGACTGAGCCCCCGAAACCAGCGCGTGGCCGAAGCGCTCCGCGGCGCGGGGCTCGGCACCCTCTTGTTCGACCTCCTCACGGAGGAGGAGGCTGCGGACCGACGCAAGGTGTTCGACGTTCCGCTGCTGGCCGAGCGTCTGCTGCTGGCCACGCGCTGCCTCGCCGAGAGCGAGGAGACGCGGCCTCTCCGCCTCGGCTACTTCGGGGCCAGCACGGGCGCGGCGGCAACGCTCGTGGCCGCCGTTCACAGCGAGCGACCGATCGGCGCCATCGTGTCGCGCGGCGGCCGGCCTGATCTCGCGGGGCCGATCCTCGCGCAGGTGCGGGCGCCCACGCTTCTCATCGTCGGAAGCCGGGATCCTACCGTCCTGAACCTCAACCGCGCCGCGCTCGGGCAGCTGCGCTGCGAGAAGGAGCTGGCCATCGTGCCGGGAGCCACCCACCTGTTCGAGGAGCCGGGGGCCCTCGAAGAGGTGATCGACCTTGCAGGCCGCTGGTTCACCGATCATCTCCTCGAGGAGGAGCCCAGGGCGCGCCCGCGCGCGGCTGCACCCGACGAAGCATGAAAGATGTGGAGGACCCGCACGCTGCGTGCCGCGAAGCGGTCGTCGCGAGGGTCCACGCGCCACTCGCGCGCCGCCGGATCACCGCTCCGCTGCCGGGAGCGCCAGAGACGCCGCGGCAGCGGCGAAGCGGAACGTCGACGGCGCGCCGGGCCACGGGCGGAAGGCCTGGGCGTCCCGCGGAAGGAGCTCGTGGCGCCCGATCACGAGCGCGCCGCCCGGGCGCAGCCGGGCGGCGATACGCGCGAGCACCTTGCGCTGCACCGAAGCGGCGAAGTAGGTGAAGGCGACGTTTCGACACAGGACGAGGTCGAAGGGCCCGTCGGGCGCCTCGTGCCGCAGGTCCTGCACGAGCAGCGCGACGGCGGCGCGGAAGCGATCGCGCACGGCGAGCGCGCCGCCGCGTGGCTCGAAGAGCGCGTCGCGCCAGGCCGGGGGCAGCTCCTTCGCGCTGCTCGGCGCGTAGCACGCGACGCGGGCCCGCTCGAGGAGCCGCGCGTCGAGGTCGGTCGCGACCAGCTCGAAGACGAGCGCCGGGAGGCGCGGCCCCACCTCGAGCGCGAAGCAGGCTGCGAGCGTGTAGGCCTCCTCGCCCGACGCGCACCCCGCGCTCCACGCGCGCAGGCGCGCGTCGGGCCTCCCGCAAGCCGCCCCGGCCAAGGCCGGGAGCACCGCGCGGCGCAGGCCGTCGAAGACGCCGCAGTCGCGGTAGAAGCGCGAGATCGGGAGGCGGCAGCAGGCGTCGAGGACGGCCCACTCCTCGGGATGCGCCTCGAGATGGCGCCGGTACGCGGAGCCGTCCGCCAAGCCGAGCGCGGCGAGGCGCCGCGCGAGGCGGCGCCGCACCAGCCGGCGCACGCGGCGATAGCCTTCCGGTCGCAGACCCAGGCGCGGCAGCGCCCAGCTCAACAGGTCCACGCACTCGGCATCCGTCACGACGGGTCCGGATGCCGACGGCTCGCGATCCCCTCGACCTCCACGATTCGAACGCTCCACTGCGTCTTGGCGCCGAAGCGGTGCGCCAGCCGTCTCCCCTTCCAGCGCCAACGCACGGCCGCGGCCAGAGCAAGCCTAGCAGCGCGAGCCGCAGCGAGGCGAGCGCGACGGACGCTCGGTGCCGTGGCGGCCGCCCGTTGGCCAGCGAAGACTCGCCTTCCTCTTCACGAAGCAGTTCGCGCTGACGCAGCCCAGCGTCGCCCCGTCGGAATCGGATCGCAGTCCGTGCGGATCTCGGCGTGCCGGCGCCTCTCTCCGCCTCCTCGCGCCAACGCCGGGTCCCTCGCATGGATGACTCCTGCGACCAACTGTGACGAGCGGCCTCAGCTTCCACCGGATGAGGCGGGGGCAGACTGTCACTCCGTCGCCGATCTCCTTCTGCAACGCGGTCCAGGCTCTCGACCTCGCCGTGCCGCGTGGCGCAAAATTTGCGTAGACCTCTCGCATCCGGGGCGGTCCCCAATTCTCGGTGGGTATGTTCTCAGTCCTCGCGCCCAATTCGGGAGGTATGATGCCTTGGAGCGCTTCTCGCTATCCGCTGGCGATGGAACACCTGCCGGAGATCGTCCGCGAGAAGGCCATCGAGATCGCGAACGCCTTGCTCGAGGAGGAGATGGAGGAGGGCAAGGCGATCCGCATCGCGATCGCCAGGGCGAAGCAGTGGGCCGCGTGCGGCAAATCGGCTGACCTCCGCTCGGCGCGCGCGCGAGATTGGTGAGCGAGCTAGCCAAGGAAGTCGATGCGGGCCCTCGCCAAGAGACTCCGCGTTCGTCGATGAACCTACGCCGCTATAGCTTCGGTAGCACCTCGGCGATCGTGACGAGCCTCGGGATCATCGTGGGGTTCGATGTGGCGACCGCGCCGCGCGCCGCGATCGTGGCCGGGCTGCTGATCATCGGGATCGCCGACAACATCAGCGACTCGCTGAGCATCCACGTCTACCAGGAGTCGGAGAACCTCGAGGGGCGAGCCGCGCTGCGCGCTACGCTCACGAACTTCTCGGCTCGGCTGGTCGTCGCACTGGCATTCGTTGCGATCGTCCTCGTCGTGCCGAAGCCGCGCCTCGTCGCAGCCTCCCTTGCCTGTGGGCTTCTGCTGCTCGGCGTGCTCACGTATCTCGTAGCGCACGCGCGCGGAGTCAGTGCCCCGAGGGAGGTCGCGAAGCATCTCGCGGTCGCAGCCGCCGTCATCGTCGTGAGCCGCCTGATCGGCGCCTGGATCGCCTCGCACATCCGGTAGGCGCGGGAGCGAGCCGCCAGATCCGCGGAGGGCCGCTGGCGAGCTTGCAAAAATACTGTCCGGCGGTACCGCGAGAACTGGCAGGACGAGGTGGACAGCGCGGCCGAGTACCGCGCGATGGCCGCGAGCGAAACCGATCCGCGGCTGGCCCGCGTCTACACCAACTTGGGGCGGATGGAGGAGGCGCACATCGCCTTCTGGGAGGACAAGCTCGCCAAGGCGGGGGCGACGATCGGCTCGCGCCGGCCGTCGTGGCGGAGTCGGGTCCTCGCTTGGATCGCACAGCGCCTCGGTCCCGATCTCGTGCTCGCTACCATCGCGGCACGCGAGGAAGCCGACCAAAATTTCTACACGACGCAGCCCGAGGCGAGCGGCACCCGCATGCCGGCGCAAGAGCGCTGGCACGCCAAGGTGCTCGGCCAGCTCGTCCGGACGCAGCCGCGCGGCCTCGAGGGAAGCTTCCTCGGCCGCCTCGAGGGGCGCCACCGCGCAGTCGGTGCCAACGCGCTGCGTGCGGCCGTGCTCGGCGCCAACGATGGCCTGTGTTCGAACTTGAGCCTGGTGATGGGCGTAGCCGGCGCCGCGGTGGAGAGCCACGGGATTCTCTTGACCGGCCTCGCCGGCTTGCTCGCCGGGGCGTGCTCGATGGCGCTCGGCGAGTGGGTCTCGGTAACCAGCTCTCGCGAGCTCGCGCAGCGAGAGATCCGCATCGAATCGAGCGAGCTGGCCGAAGACCCCGAGGGCGAGGGCGAGGAGCTGAAGCTCATCTACGAGGCGAAGGGGCTCTCCCCGAGCGAGGCCGACCGTGTCACCACGCAGCTCCTCACCGACCGTTCCGCGGCGCTCGACGCGCTCGCCCGCGAGGAGCTCGGCATCGAGCCGACCGCGCTCGGCGGCTCGGCGTGGGAGGCGGCGGCCTCTTCATTCCTGCTCTTCACGCTGGGCGCGATCGTCCCGATCGTCCCGTTCCTGCTCGCCGGCGGGGGCAAGGCGGTGTGGGCGAGCGTGGTGCTCTCCGGCCTCGCGCTCTTCGGCGTCGGCGCGGCCATCACCCTCTTCACGGGTAGACCCGTCTGGCGCTCGGGCGGGCGCCAGCTCCTGCTCGGTCTCGCCGCCGCCGGACTCACATTCGCGATCGGCAAGCTCGTGGGAGTCGCGATCGCCGGCTGATCCAAGCGTCACTTCCGCTCAGTGACAGTGCCCGCCGCGACAGTATCAGGCTCCCGCCCCGAGCTGGCGCTTAGTAGTAGCGCGGGATGGGGCCGTTGTGCGGCGTGGCGCGACCGGAGAGATCGAGAAGGGTTTCGTCGACATAGCACCATCCCCAGCCTTCGGGCGGGTCGTAGCCCTCGATGATCGGGTGCTTGGTCGAATGAAAATGCCTCGTTGCGTGTCGGTTCGGCGAGCTGTCGCAACAACCCACGTGTCCACAGCTACGGCATAGCCGCAAATGCACCCATACCGAACCCGCTTTCAAGCACTCCTCGCATCCCAGGGTGCCAGGGATGACGTCGCGGATATCAGCCGCATGCGTGCACTCGTCAGACATCATGCTCTCCTAGGAGTGGCAAGGATGGCGGGGCGGTCGCCAGCGTGTGCCAGAACCGTGTGCAGTGTGGCCACCACCTGGGCGCCCTCTCCGACCGCAGCTGCAACCCGCTTGACCGATCCGCAGCGGACGTCACCGATTGCGAAGACCCCCGGCCGGCTCGTCTCCAGAGGCCAGCGGTCGCCTCCGAGGTCTGCGCCCGTGCGCACGAAGCCTTTGCCATCGAGTGCCACGTCATCTTGCGACAACCATGCGGTGTTCGGGTCCGCGCCGATGAACAAGAAGAGATGGCGGATCGGCCGCCTGATCTCTTCGCCCGAGGATTGACGGCGCCAGCGGATCGCTTCCAGAGCTCCATCTTTCCCTTCGAGCGCGGTGATCTCCGTCTCCACCAGGACCTCGACATTGGACAGGGCTGCGATGCGATCGACCAGATAGCGCGACATCGTCGCCTCCAAGGTCGGTCCCCGCACGAGCAGCCAGACCTTGGCGACCTGGCGGGCCAGATACACCACCCCCTGCCCCGCGGAATTGCCGGCACCAACCAGCGCCACCTCTTGCCCTGCGCACAGGCGGCCCTCCAAGGGCGAGGCCCAGTAATGAACGGATGATTCCTCGAAGGCAGCGAGATTTTCGACGTCGAGCCGTCGGTATCTCGCGCCGCTGGCGATGACCACGGTCCGGGCGCTGACGCGCTCATCATTCGAGAGGCCGAGCTGGAAGCGCGCGTCACCGGAAGGAGCGCGGCACTCCAAACGCACGACTTGGTCCGGGATCGCCATCTCGGCCCCGAACTTCTGCGCCTGGTTGTAGGCTCGGGCCATCAGCGCCATGCCGGAGATTCCGGTCGGAAAGCCCAGGTAGTTCTCGATCCGCGCGGAGGCGCCCGCCTGGCCGCCGAAGGCCCGGCAGTCCAGCACCAGCACCGAGAGCCCCTCGGATGCGGCGTACACCGCCGTCGCGAGACCGGCCGGTCCGGCGCCCACGATGGCGACGTCATAGACCTTCGTGGGGTCGATCGGTTTGACGAGGCCAAGACAGCGCGCAAGCGCGAACACGCTGGGATTGCGAAGCAGCTGTCCGTTGGGGCAGAGCACGATCGGCAGTTGGAGCGAGTCGATGCGAAAGCGCTCGAGCAGGATCTTCGCATCTGCGTCGGTGTCGGGGTCGAGCCTCTGATGCGGATGTCCGTTGCGCGCGAGGAATCCTTCCAGGCGAAGGACATCCGCGTTGTCAGCGCGGCCGACGATCACGGGTCCGCCGGCGCCCGTCTCGAGGAGACCGACGCGGCGCAGGATGAGCGCGCGCATGATGCGCTCCCCTAGCTCGGCCTCTTCCACGAGAAGGTTGCGAAGCTTCTCCGAAGAGATGACGAGGGCTTCCACCGCGCCTCGCGCGACCCCGTCCACCAGGGACGGGCGGCCGGAGAGCTGAGCGAGCTCGCCCATGAACGAGCCGTGGCCGTGGATGACGATGGGTGGGTGGGCCCCGCGGTCGTCGCGCTGGGTGACGGCGACCTCGCCCGCCAGGATGACAAACATCCCGGGCCCCACCTCCCCGGCCCTCGCCAGGTGCTCGCCCGCGCGATAGGAGCGCAACTCGCCGAACCGCCGCAGCCGCTCGATCTCCGCGGGCTCGAGCGTCGGGAACATCTGCTCGCGCCGAGTCTCGATGAGCGAACGCCCCGAAGCGGCCATCGTCGACCTCGATGCACACCCCCGATCGACTCTAACGTAGAATCTGCCCCAAGGAATCAGCGCAGTCGAGGCGAATGAGCGATGGCGAACAGCGGTGCCTCTCCCGTGAGTGCAGCTTATCGGCTTCTGCGTGCCATCGATTCGCGCCGCGACCACGTGCGTGGTGGCCACGCCGCTCAGAGCGTCGTGAGCATCGTCGTCTACGGCGACTTCCTTTGCCCCTATTGCCGCCGTCTTCGCCAGGTGTTGGCGAGGCTGCGCCAGGCGTTGGGAGAGCGCCTCGTCTACGTCTTCCGCCATTTTCCGAACGAGCGTGCGCATCCCGGCGCGAAATTCATGGCGCGCGCTGCAGAGGCTGCCGCGAGGCAAGGCCGCTTCTGGGAGATGCATGACTGGCTGTATCAGCAGGAGCCCACGCTCGCCGAGACGGATGTGTTCGAATTCGCCCGGGGGCTCGGGCTCGATGTGGAGCGCTTCAATCGTGATCTCGAAGATGCCGAAGCTCGCGGACGCGTCGAAGAGGATCTCAGCGAGGGCAGGCGCAACGGCGTAACGGGGACGCCCACGCTCTTTGTCGATGGGATGCGCTACGACGGCGCCTGGGATTTCTATTCCCTGCTGGAAGCGTTGGAGCGCCCCCTCGCGGCTCGCGTCCAACGCTCTGCGCGTGCCTTCGCGAACCTCCCGGCCTCGGGCGGTCTCGTCCTGCTTCTCGCGGCTGCAGCCGCGCTGCTCTGCGCGAATACGTCGCTTGCGCCCTACTACCGGCGCTTCATCGAGTCCCCGTTCGGCATTGGCCCGCCCGACAGCCTGCTCTCGTTGACGGTTGGCGCGTGGTGTTCCGAAGGCCTGCTGGCGATCTTCTTCCTTCTCGTCGGACTCGAGATTCGGCGCGAGCTGACTGCGGGTGCGCTCGCAGACGGCCGAGCAGCGGCCCTGCCCGTCGTGGCGGCCATCGGGGGCGTGCTCGCGCCCGCGGCGATCTATCTCGCGCTCAATCCAGGTCCGACGGCTCGCGGCTGGTCGGTTCCAACCGCGACGGACGTCGCCTTCACGCTCGGCATCCTCGCGTTGCTCGGCGAGCGAGTTCCGCCGGGCCTGCGCGTCTTCGTCGCTGCGCTCGCGGTCGTCGATGACGTTCTCTCCGTGCTGACGCTCGCGATCTTCTATCCGCGCGCCTTCGAGCTCACCTGGCTGCTCGCGAGCGGAGCTTCGACCGCACTCCTGTTCGCGCTCAACCGCTGGCGCGTCTATGCGAGCTGGCCGTACGCCGTCGTCGCGGTTGCCCTGGGGCTCTGCCTCCATGCCGCCGGCGTGCACGCCGCGCTGGCGGGCGTGATCCTGGCGGCCTTCCTGCCGACCCGGCCCGCACCGGCGGCGGGACCCTTGCTCGCTCAGGCGGCCACCGCGCTTGCGGAGCTCGAGCACGCGGAGAACGAAGCGAGGAAGGCCGGGGCGGGGCAGCTGCGGATCGAGCAGGAGCCGATCTGGGAATGGGCAAGCCGCAACCTTTCCGCGGCGAGCGAGCGGCTCTTATCGCCGGCCGATCGCATCGAGCGTGCAGTCGCGCCGTGGAGCGCCTACCTGATCCTGCCGCTCTTCGCGTTCTCGGCCACGGGTGTGAGTCTGGCCGTGGATCTCTTGTCGCCCGATACCCGGCCCATTCTTCTGGGCGTGATCTCGGGCCTAGTCCTCGGCAAGCCTCTGGGCATTTCGTTCGCTTCCCTGCTCGCAATCAAAGCTCATATCGCGCGCGCGCCGGACGACGTCGCGCTCCGTGATTTCATCGGCGCGGCCTGTCTGTGCGGCGTGGGGGATACGGTCGCGCTCCTCATGGCCGACCAGGCCTTTCCGCAGGGAGCGGGCTCCGCGATCGCCAAGATCGGTGTGCTGCTCGGCTCGGCGCTCGCCGCGGCGCTTGGCGCCATCGTCCTCACCGTAAAGCCCCGGCTTCACGCAGCCTCGCCGGCCGCGGAAGGAACCTAGCGCCGTCGTCGAAGAGCCTGCGCCCCAACGCCGAACAAGCGGCGATCAGGCGTTGGGATCCTCTACGCCTCATCCCATCTGTCCCTCGATTGGAGCGAAGGTCGGCTTGACCGTGCCGCACTGACGGTGCGAGGATGGACCGGCACGACGGCGGCGGGAGGCCCAAGCGGTCGGCCGCCGCGAGGAGGCGAGGTGTCGAGGGCGCTCGGCCGGGTCGCGCGAGTCATCTCGCCGCTGGCAGCCGCCGCCAGCCTCGCGGGACCGCTGCCCGCGGCCCGAGCCGACTTCCCCATCCTGCGCCTCTGGCCCGACATCAACTTCCCCTGCGACACCACGCTTCAGGCGTGCGTCAGCGGCGCGAATCCGAGCGACGGGATCCTGATCGCGACCGACGGTCCGATCGACGAGTCGATCACCATCGACAAGAGCCTCACGCTGAGCGCCGAATCGGGCTTCCGACCGCTCTTCTCCGCGAGCCACACCGTCGAGGCGGTCTTGACCGGCGCGGACGGCCACTCGATCGACATCGAAGGCCTGTGGTTCGACGCGGGCGCCATCCTCGTGAACCAGGCTGCCAGCGGGCCGTTGACCGCGCGGGTCGCCGGCAACAGGCTCCTGTCCTCGTTCTCGAACGGCACCCCCGCGATCGAATTGAGGACGGGAGGTGCCGATCCGGTGGGGTCGATCACCTTCGAGCTCTCGGACAACACGATGAGCGTGCCCGCGGGAGACCACCAGACGGGGATCAACGTCGAGTCCGCGAACGGCTCGGACTGCACCGGACGCATCGCCGGCAACGTCATCGAGATGGAGGGAAGCAGCGACGGCGCGGCCATCCAGGTCAGCAACCCCGCCGGGGCTTCGTTGAGCGCCGACGTGATCGGAAACGAGATCCTAGGAGCTGCCTTCGATCTGGGAATCGCCATCCGCCAGGGATCAGCGACGGGGAGCAGCGAGGTGCGCATCCTCGGCAATCTCGTGATCGGTCAAGGGGGAGAAATCGGCGGCCCTGGTGCAGTCGCGTTCTCCGGGTCGGCCAGTACGCTCACGGCGACGGTGGTGAACAACACGGTCGTCAACGGGGAGGACGGGATCCAGGGCACTGCGAGCGGCTCGGGGACCGTCGAAGGCCTCGTCGCCAACAACCTCGTGAGCGGCAACAGCCACTCGGGTATCCAGATCGACTCGGCGCTGACCGACACTCTGCTGAACCGCAACAATCTCGTCTTCGCGAACGGCATCAACAGCTTCACACCAGGTCCCGGCACCATCACCGACGATCCTCTCTTCGTCGACCCCCACGACGACTACCACCTGAAGCTCGGCTCGCCCGCCATCGACGCGGGCGACGACAGCGTAGTACCCGCCACCGACATCGATGGGAAGGCGATCACCGACCTCGACGGCAACGCACGTATCCAGGGGAGTCACGTCGACATCGGCGCCTACGAGACGGCACCCGAGCCTGCCGCGACACTCGGTACGGCAGCGAGCCTTTCGGTGTTGGCCGCCCTTGCACTGCGCCGTCGACGCCTGCCCTGATGGGGAGTCTCGCCACCGGCCGCCAATGTGCCGCCAGGGACCTCTGGCTCGCGGTCGATCAGTTGCGTTTGGTGCGTCCGAACAGCACGAGGCCGGCGATCCCGACTCCGAGGAGCGCCACGGTGCCCAGCTCGGGAACGTCGCAGATGTCGGATTGCATCTTGAGATGGAATGGTTCACCCGCATTCTAACCCTGCGCGTGTACGCGCACGCCCTGCCGGCCGAGCCGGGTGACCTCGGCTTCGCGGACTTCGAGCCGTCGGCGAGCGCTGGCGGCGTCGCGATCCGTCGCTATCCGTCGCTGGACTCGGAGGCGTTGCCCGAAGACGAAAGCGCCCCCGCTGCAAGTCCGCGGAGGCGCATCGGAATCCTGGAGCGGGAAACGGGGCTCGAACCCGCGACCCTCAGCTTGGGAAGCTGATGCTCTACCAACTGAGCTATTCCCGCTTGCTTCCTAACATAGACGTCCCGCTGGCAGGCCGACAAGGCCCCGCCCCGCGGTTCGCAGCAGCCTCCTGCCGTCTCGGGCTCGTGTTCTTCGACAGCCGCCGCCGGCGCTAGACCTCGTCGACGAGGTCGACGAAGAGGCCGTCGAGCTCTTCCTCGTCGGGCATCGGCGGCTTGGTCTCGTCGAGCGGCTTCGGCGTGCGCCACTTGCCCGGCTGGGTGTGCTCGGGGGTGTCGGTCTCGAGCAGCGCTTCGTCGAAGTCCTCGGCGCGCATGGTGCGCTCGAGCTCGGGCACGCTCGGCGGCTGCGGGCGGCGCGGACCGGGGGCGCCGGCTGCGCGGGCGGGCTCCGGGTCGCGCGAGCGGGCGCGCGCGGCCGAGGCGGAGCGGGCCGACTCGGCGATCGCCTCCGCGACCGACTCGCCGAGGTCGGGCTCGAGGTCCGCCAGCTCCGAGCGGTCGAGGTCGAGCGCGTTGCGCCCGCCGCGCTGACTCGATCCGGTGTCGCCGCGGCGCGGGAAGGCGGGCGGCAGTCCGTCGTCGTCCGCGGCCTGCGCGGCGCGGGCGCCGGAGACGCCTGAGAGCGTGTCCTCCTCGGTGCGCGCCCAGGGCAGGTCGCGCGCGGCGCGCTCGACGTCGGCCTCGCTCGGGCGCGAGCGCCCGGCGAGGTGCGCCTCGAAGAGCGCGTTGTCCGCGAGCGTGTTGATGCGGCGCGGGATGCCGCTCGCGCGCGCGGCGATCGCGTCCATCACGGTCGGGGCGAAGATCGCGGCGTCGCCGCCCGCGACGCGCAGCCGGTGCGCGATGTAGGCGCGCGCGTCGGATTGCGAGAGCGCCTCGAGCCGCACGCGCAGGTCGACGCGCCCCAGCAGGTGCGCGAGCGCGGCCTCGAGCTGCGGCGAGCCGATCAGCACCGCCGAGAGCAGGCGCGCCTCGTCGTGCTCGAAGTTGAGCAGCGTCATCAGGTCCTCGAGGGCCTCGCTGCCCGCGAGCGCCTGCGCCTCGTCGATCGCGACGACGGCGCGGCGGCCCTGCTCGCGGATCGCGACCAGCCGCTCGTAGAGCTGACGCACGCCCGCGGCGCGCTCGGTGGCGGGCTCCTCGATGCCGAGCTGGCGCGCGATGGCGGTGCGCAGCCACGCCGGCTCGATGCCCCGCGCGACCACCAGCATGCCGGCCTCGAAGCGGTCCGGATCGAGCTGATCGAAGAGCGCGCGGGCCAGCGTCGTGGTGCCGCTCCCCACCTCGCCGACCAGGACGCACAGCTCCTTGCCCTGGCGCAGGCAGCGCAGCAGCCGCTGCTTGGCGTGGGCGTGCGCCTCGCTCTCGAAGTAGAAGTCGAGCTGCGGCTCGTTGCGGAACGGGTCCTGCGAGAGGCCGAATCGCTCGAGATGCTCCACGTGCGCTCCTAGAAGAAGGAAACCTTGCGCCGGCGCTTGGGCGTCGCGGGCGCAGGCTCGGGCTGGTTCGCTTCGGACTCGGCGGGCTCGGCGGCGGGCGCTGACGCCTCGCTCGGGGCGGGCGCCGCGCGCTCGGCGGCGCCATCGCGCCGCTCCGCCTCGCTCTCCGCCTCCACCGCGTCGCCAGACGCCTGCGCGGCCGACTCGCGGGCGTCCTCCTCGGCGGCCTCCGCCACCACGTCGTCGAAGCTCTCGTACGCGGGCGCAGGCTCGGGCGCGGGCTGCTCGGACTCCGCCGACTCCGCGATCAGATCGTCGAACGACTCGTACGCCTCGCCGCCGTCGGCCTTGGGCGGAGTCATGTCGCCGGCCTCGATCGCCGCGAGGCGTTGCGCCGCGTCCTGGAAGGTCGCGTCGAGCTCGACGACGCGGCGGAAGGCGCCGAGCGCGCGCTCGCGGTCGCCGAGCGCCTGGTAGGCGCGCCCGAGGTCGAAGCGCAGCGCCGCCTCGCGCTCGCCCGGCACGTCGGGCGACGCGAGCGCCTGCTCGAAGTGGCCGACGGCATCCTGCGGGCGGCCGAGGTCGAGCGCGCACAGGCCCATCATCGAGAGCCCGTCGAGACGCCGCGCCGGCAGGCCGAGCGCGTAGCGGAACTCGCCGATCGCGTCGTCGAAGAGGCCCATCTCGCGGTAGGCGATGCCGAGGTCGAAGTGCGTCTCGACGTCGCCCTCGCCGAGCGTCTGGCTGACGCCGCGCTTGAACTCGCGGAACACCGACTCGAAGCCGTCCTCGTCGGTGGCCGACCGCTGCTTCGCGGGGCTGGCGAGGGCCTCCGAGAGCTCGGCGGCGAGGTCGAAGGCCACGCCGCCACCTTCCTGTGCCACCTCGGGCGTGGTGAGCTCGGGCTCCTCGGGCGCCGCGGCGACGGCCGGGGCCGGCGCCTCGACACGCTTCGGTTTCGCTGCCTCCGCGCCCGGCGCGGCGGCGGCCGGCGGCGCGACCGCCGGCGGAGCGGGCTGCGCCGCGAGCGCCGAAGCCTCGGCTCCAGCGCGGTGCCACGCGACCTCCCCGACGCCCATCGCGCGGTCGGTCAGGTCGGTCTCGTCGGGCGGCTCGATGTCGGGCGCCTCGGCCAACGGCGCCGCGGGCTCGGGGGTCGCGGCCCCGCGCGCCGGCTTGCCGGCCGCCGCCAGGGCCTGCTCGGTCGAGTCGGTGGCGTCGGACTCGAGGGCGACGCCCGCCCCCGGATCGCGGCCGCGCTGCACCGCGATCTCGCCGAGGCGCAGCAAGGCGCCCGGATGGTTCGGCGCGCGCTCGAGGATGCGCTGGTAGATCGTCTCGGCTTCGTCGAAGAGGCCCTGCTCGAAGTAGAAGCCCGCTTCCTCGAACTCCTCGAGGATCTGCTGCGTCGTCGCGGACGAGAGCTCGCCGGGCGGCGCGCTCGCGGTGGGCGCGGGCGGGGCGGCAGCCACTTCGTCCTCTTCGGGCGGCAGCTCCCAGACCGAGGGCGGCGTCGCGTCTACCTCGTCGGGCTCGCTCTCCGCTGCCTCGTCGAACGCGAGCTCCGGGGCGGCCTCGGGCTCCGACTCCTCTTCGAGCTCGGGCTCGTCTTCGATCTCGGGAGCGCTCTCCGACGCCTCGAGCTCGCTCGGCTCTTCGAGCGGAGCCGCGGCCTCGGGCGGAGTGATCTCCTCCTCGGCCTCGCTCGCGATCGCGCCCGCATCCGCTTCGACGGCCTCGCCGAGGGCACCCGGGTCGATCTCGATCTCGACGCCGTCGCCGCCCTCCTCGATCGGGGGCGCGGGCTCCTCCTCGACAACCTCGTCGCCGAAGCTCGCCGGATCGACGTCGATCTCGATGTCGTCGAAGGCCGCGGCGTCGGCCGGCGCTTCGCCCGCGTCGGAGGCGTCCGGCGCCGGCTCCGGCGCAATCGAAGCCGCTGCTGCGGCGTCGACCGCCGCGATCCGACGCACCACGGAGTCGAAGCGCTCGGTGTCGTCCGCCGCGCGCGCCGCGCGCGCCGCGGACAGCCAGGTCTCGACGGCTCGCTCGTTCTCGCCGCTGGCCGCGAGCGCCTCGCCGAGCTGCTCGAGGGCGAGCGGGTGCTCGGGCTCGCGGGCCAGCACGCTGTCGAGGCTCGCGATCGCGCGCTCGTGCTTGCCGTAGCGCAGGTACACGCCCGCCTCGGCGAGGAGCTGGTCGATGTCGCCACCGCCGGCCTCGGAAGCCGGCTGCTGTGCTCCGGCCGGCTTCGCCGCGGCCGCGGGCTTCGCGGGCGCCGCGGCAGGCTTGGCGGCAGCTGCCGCAGGCTTCGCCGGCGCCGCGACGGGCTTCGTGGGGGCCGCGGGCGCAGCGGGCTTCGCGGCGGGCTTCGCTGCCGCCGGAACGGGCTTCGCGGGAGCGGGCCCGGCGGATGCGGCAGTGGGCCTCGCCGGAGCGACAGCGGCCTTCGCGGGCGCGGCGCCCGGGCTCGCGGCCTTGGCCTTGGGCGCCGGCGCCGGCTTGCGCGCCGGTCGCGGATCGAGCTCGGGTCGCGTCGCCGCAGCGCGCGGAGGCAGCGGGGGCGGCTCGGGCTCCGGCCGCTCGCCGGGCTCCTCGCTCTCGAGCTCGTCGTGGCCGACGCCGCTGAAGCCATGGCCGTCGAGCGCGAACGACTCGCCGCCGAGGCCCTCGCTCCCGAACGGCGACTCGGCGGCGCCGGCTTCCCGGGCTCCGGGATCGGAGTCGGAACGAAGCGCTGCAGGATCGCGCGGGCGCGGTCCTCGTCGCCGCGCGCGCGCCACGCCTCGGCGGCGTGGCGGTACGAGTCGACGGCGCGCTCGCGGTGCCCGAGGTCGGTGAGCACGCGCGCCAGCAGCTCGTGCGACTCGGGGCGTCCCGGGTCGGCGTCGACGAGCTTGCGCACGAAGCCCTCGGCGCGCCGCGCCTGGTTGCGGTCGACCAGCACCTCGGCGAGCACGGCCAGCGCTTCGACGTCGCCGGGATGCAGCTCGAGCACGCGCTGCAGCACGCCGACACGGGCCTCCCAGTCGCCCTGCCGCTCGAACTCCGCAGCCGCCTCGCGGTACTCGGCGAGCGCCTCGTCGGTGAGGCCCTCCTGCTGCAGCAGCTCGGCGACCTTGAGCCGGCTCGTGGTGTTCGAGGGGTCGAGGCTCGCCATGCGGCGCAGCAGGTCGAGCGCCTCGCGCTTGCGCCCGTCGCGGTGGTAGGAGTCCGCAGCGGTCTGCAGCGCCGCCATCGCTTCCGACACCAGACCGAGTCGCTGGTAGAGATCGGCTAGCGGCACGTAGATGTCCTGCCGCTTCGTGTCGATCTTGGTGATCTGCTTGTAGATCGCGACGGCCTTGGCGTCGAAGCCGTCGCGCATGAACTGGTCGGCGACCTTCAGGTAGGCGGTGATCGCCTCGTCGTTCTTGCCCGCGCGGAGCTGGAGGTCGCCCAGCTTGAGACGCACGTTGGCGTCGCGGGGGTCGGCCTCCAGGATCGTCTGGTAGTCCTTGAGAGCCTTGTCGAGCGCGCCCTTCTGCAGGTTGCGCTGCGCCGACTCGAGCATTTTCCGCTTGTTGATGGCCGCCAAAGACCCCTCAGCATCGGCGCTCGGCCGCAGACACGGGTCCCGCCCAAGGGAGGTCCCTTCTCGTGAACGTATCGGTCGCCCTAGAGGGGTCTTGAGGCGGCGGTTGTCGTGCAGGAGCCCCGACCGAGGGGCTCTCACCGCAGGCGCAGGTGGCCCGCTCGCGAGGCGGCGCTCAGAGCTGGTCGCGGAGCTCCAGCAGATGGCGCCGCATCAGGAAGCGCGCCTTGCCGAGGTTGCCGCGCGGCTCGAGCGCGGCGATCAGGAACAGCTCGTCGTCGACGACGCGGAACAGCAGCCAGTAGCGCGCCAGGCCGACGATCGCCTCTTCCAGGCGGCCCGCGCCGAGGCCGTCGGCGGCCTTGCGGACCTCGTCGAGCACGCGGCCGAACTCGACGCCCGCGGCGCCGACCTCGGCGTCGCCGCCCGCATCGGCGGCCGCTTCGGGCTGCACTTCGGCGATCGGAATGCCGTCGCTCCCCATCAGCGCGATGCCGAGCGCCCCGGAGACGCCGTCGATCATCTTGCGCAAGGTCGGCTCGAAGTTCATGCGTCTCCTCCTCGCAGGCGGGCGAGCCAGCGCTCGAGCGTGTGGACCACCGCCGCGCGTCTCTGTTCGGTGTCGCCGTCGCGGGAATGCCGGTCGAGCGTCGAGCGAATCGCCTGGGCCGCTTCCGGAGCTCCCTGGCGCTCGAGCAGATCGGCCATGGTGCGCGTGTGGAACGGCGAGTCGGGCGTCGTCGCGAAGCCCGCCGCACCGTCGGGCGCTGCGTCCTCGTCGGCCGCGTCGGCGAATTGCAGCGACGTGGCACCTGCTCTCACGCTCTCGGGCTCGTCGAGCCGCGCCGCGCGCATCGCCTCGAACGCGATGCCGTCGGCGTCGATCATCGCTTCGCGCTCGGCGCTCGCGCTCTCGAGGGCGGAGTCGAGCTCGGAATCGCCGAGCGCGTCGAAGCGGGAGAGCTCGGGCGGGACGGGAGCGGCCGGCGCGCCGCCCGCTTCGAGCGCGCGCTCGAGCACGCGGCGCGCCTCGTCGGGGTGGTGAAGATCGAGCAGCGCGAGCGCGGCCGCGACGTGACCCTCGAGGCGCTCGGGATGGCGGATCAGGCCCTGGCGAGCCAGCCGCAGCGCTGCGTCGGCCTCGCCGGCGCGGCGCAGCTCCTCCGCGCGCTCCGCGAAGTCGTTTCCGGGCGCCTCCGGCGCGCGGGACTGCGTCTCGGCGAGCTCCAACGATCCTCCCGTCGCACGGTTCGACGTCATCGGCGCCGCCGTCCGCCGCCGGCCCGACCTTCCGGGATGGCCCCGGGCGGCAGGATCTCGGCGGGCGTCAGCGGCACCGTCTCGGCGCGCCCGATCTCGCGCAGCACCACGAACCGGACGTGCGCGTCCCTGCGCTTCTTATCGACACGCAGCGCCGAGAGATAAGCCCGGCGCGGCAGCGGCGGCGGCTGGGTCGGAAGGCCCGCACGCGCGAGCAGGGCCTCGATCCGGTCGGCCGTCCCGCCGGGGGCGTAGCCGAGCCCCTCCGAGCGGCGGGCCGCGAAGACCATCCCGATGGCGACCGCCTCCCCGTGCAGCACCCCCCGGTAGCCGGTGAGCGTCTCGATCGCGTGGGCCAGCGTGTGGCCGAAGTTCAGCAGCATGCGCAGGCCGGTCTCGCGCTCGTCCCGGCTCACCACCTGTGCCTTGATCTGGCAGGAGCGCTCGAGCACGTCGAGGATCGCCCCGGGCTCGAGCGCCAGGATGCGCTCGAGGTCGCGCTCGAAGCGCTCGAAGAGCGGCGCATCGAGGATCGCCCCGTGCTTGATCACCTCGACCAGCCCGGCGGCGCGCTGGCGGGGCGGCAGCGAGCGCAGCGTGGCGACGTCGATCCAGACCAGCTTCGGCTGGTGGAAGGCGCCGACCAGGTTCTTGCCGCGCGGCAGATCGACGGCGACCTTGCCGCCGACGCTCGCATCGGCCATCGCCAGCAGCGTGGTCGGCACCTGCACGAAGGGAACGCCCCGCAGCCAGGTCGCCGCGACGAAGCCCGCGAGATCGCCGACCACGCCCCCGCCGAGCGCGATCACCACGGTGCTGCGGTCGGCCTCGAAATCGACGAGCGCCTCGTAGAGGCGCGCCACCTGGCGCAGCGTCTTGGCGCGCTCTCCGTCGGGCACCAGCAGGCGCCGCACGCGCAGCCCCGCCGCGCGCAGGCCGCGCTCGAGCGGCGCCGCGTAGCGGCGCGCCACGCCGGGCACCGTCACCACCACCGCGCGGCGCGCCTTGGTGAGCTCCGCCACCGCGGCGCCGGCGGCGTCGAGCGTGCCGGCGCCGATGCGGATCGGATAGCTGCGCTCGCCGAGCTCGACGCGCACGGTGCGCAGCGCGGCGGCGCCGGCGCCGGCTCCCGGGGCTGGCTTGCCCCGCGCCCCGATCCCGGCGAGCTCGCCGGCCACGCGCGCGGCGACGGTGTCCGCGTCGAGCCCGTCGGTGTCGACGGCGATGCGCGCGCTCGCGTAGTACGGCTCGCGCTCGGCGAGCAGCCGGCGCAGCCGCTCCGCGCGCTCGGCGGCCGCACAATCGGCGAGCAGCGGGCGCTCCGCGGCGTCTCCGATGCGCGCCGCGAGCGTCTCGGGCCGGGCGCGCAGCCACACCACGACACCGCTGCGCGCCAGGCGCGCAGCCGCGCCCGGCTGCGCGATCGCGCCGCCGCCGAGCGCCACGACCGCGCCGCGCCCCGCGGCGGCCTCGATCGACGCGCGCTCGCGCGCGCGGAAGCCCGGCTCGCCCTCGCGCGCGAAGAGCTCGGCGATCGTGGCGCCCGCCGCGCGCTCGATCTCGGCGTCGCTGTCGACGAAGCGGCGCCCGAGCCGGCCCGCCAGACGCCGCCCGACGTCGGACTTGCCGGCGCCCATCATGCCGACCAGCCAGATCGTGGTCTCTCGGGCCGGCCGGCCGTTCATCCGCCGTCGCGGCATGCGGCGAGAATAAGAGAAAGGCGGGGGAAGCCCAAGCCTCCCCCGCCCTTCTCTCTCCCCCTCGAAGCGAAGATCAGCTCGCCGTGGCCGGCTGCGTCACGATCGACGGCGTCACGAAGATCAGCAGCTCGCGGCGCTTGTCGGTATCGCCCCAGTTGCGGAAGGCGGCGCCGAGCACCGGGATCTTCCACAGGCCGGGCACGCGCTGCGAGCTCTCGGTGGTCTCCACCACGTAGATGCCGCCGAGCACCAGCGTCTGCCCGTCCTTCACCAGGGTCTGGGTCTTCGCCTGGTTCTTCTGGATCGCGGGCGAGCCCGTCGGCGTGTCGACGCTCGAGTCGGGCGCGTTGCGCGTCACCTCGATCTCCATGATGATGCTCTTGTCGGCCGTGATGTGCGGCTTCACCTTGAGCGACAGCACCGCGTCCACGAACTCGAGCTGGGCATCGCCGTTCTGGAAGGTCTGGAACGGGATCGACAAGCCCTGCTCGATCATCGCCTCGGCGTTGTCGAGCGTG
>Ga0335070_10000303_pt1 | contig 57667 bp, 51 predicted proteins | sample Lox_Sample_13_FD_206722 | JGI IMG/M metagenome (GOLD analysis project Ga0335070, IMG submission 206722) | Soil microbial communities from Loxahatchee National Wildlife Refuge, Florida, United States - Lox_Sample_1.3 | ecosystem: Environmental > Terrestrial > Soil > Wetlands | place: USA...
TCCAGGAGCAACGCCTCAGCGGCTGCGGTCGTGCCCCGCTCGTCGATGAGCTCGACTGGTGCCGTGAGGCGTGCGCGAAGCACATCAACGACGGCCGAAACCCGGCGCTCGCCGGGCCCTCCGCCGGCTCGCGTTCGGGGCACGCCGACCACGATGCCTTCCGCCTCCCGGGCGCGCACGAGGGCGGCGACCCGCTCGGCAACGCCTTCAGACCCCGTGAATGCAAACGGATCGAGCGCAGTCGCGACCCGCTCCTCTGAGTCGCATACCGCGACTCCGATGCGGCGAGATCCGATGTCCAGCGCGAGCCAGCGCATACTCAAAGAGCATAGCGCCTCGCAGAAGAGAACGGTCTAGAATGCCTTAACTGGAAGGAGGACGCCGCGAGACTCTCTGTCCGGTTGCACGGCTGCTCTCCTCGGCGGGCGATGGCCACAGGTGGTTGGCGCCCGCGCCGTCACTGCCGCGAGCGGGCCGAATCCCGCACGCCTGCTTGCACCTTTCTTGCCGCCTGTCTCGGAATCGCCCTGGCCGCGATCACCGTGGCTGCCGGCGAGCCGCCGACGCCGGGCGAGCTGGTGACTCTCAACGCCTTGCACCAGCAGTGGGTCGAGGACCAACTCTGGTGCGGCCAAGGCGAGGTTCACGTAACGTATCAGGACATCTCGCTGCGCTGCGATGAGGTCGAGGTGGACCTCAAGACCATGCACCTGCACGCCGAGGGCAATGTGATCCTCGACCAGGGCCAGTCACGAATGAATTGCAGCCGGATGGAGTTCGACCTTCAGAACAAGACCGGCACTCTCTACAACGTTGAGGCTTTCCTCCCCCCTACGTACTACTTCCGCGGCCAGGAGATGGAGAAGTTGGATCAAACCCACTACCGCTTCCATCGGGGTTTGTTGACGAGTTGCGAACTCTCCGACACCAAGAAACCTCCGTGGAGCATCGAGGTGCGCGACGCACTGGTCGAAATGGACGGATACGGTCACTTTCGCGACGCGACCCTCAGAGCCAAGGGTGTGCCGGTCTTCTACACCCCGCGCCTGCTCTGGCCGATCAAGAGGGACCGCGCCACGGGCTTTCTCGTGCCGAGCATCGGCTACTCCAACCAGCGCGGTTTCTTCCTGGGGAACGCCCTCTTTTGGCCGATCTCCCGTTCATACGACGCGACCTTCCTGCTGGACGCCTGGTCGAAGGGCTACTTCGGGCTCGGCTCAGAGTTTCGCCTGGCCCCGACCCAAAACGCATTCGGCTGGGTGCTCCCCTATTTCGTCTGGGACCCGGAAAACAGGCGCTGGGAGTGGAAGGCCACCGGCAAGTACAACCAGCTGATCCCGGGGGGTTACGTGCTCCACGCGGAGTTGGACGAGCTGTCGGACATCGGTTTCTTCCAGCGTTTCCAGGGCGTCATTGACCGCAACGCGCTGCGAACCCTCTACTCATACGCGAGCGTGTCCCGCAACTGGGGCCCTCAGACGATCAACCTCCGCGTCGATCACCGGCGCACCTTCTTCACCGACTTCTTCGCCGGGCAGAGCACCGAGGCCACGCTCAACCGGCTCGGCGAGGCCGAGTACCGGTTGCGCTCCACCCGAATTGGCGAAACGCCGTTCTACGCTTCCGGTGTCGCACTGGCCGACGAACTCAATGTGGACCGCAGTTCTACCCTGTACGGGCGCTACGGTCGCTTCGACTTCAATCCGGCCGTCTCGCTGCTCGCCCCCGGCCTGCCGTGGCTGAACATCACGCCCACCGCTGGGCTCCGCGAGACCTACTACACGTCCCAGTACTCGAAAGGCGGCCTCAGCCTGATCCCGAAACCGCTCTCACGCAACTACGCGACCTTGGAGGTGTCACTGGTAGGACCGTCGATCTCACGGGTCTGGACCGGGGACGACGGGGACAAGATCAAACACCTGGTGGAACCCCGCCTGGACTACAACTACGTGTCCAACCCGGGTGACGTCTCCACAACCCCGATCTTCGACGAGAAGGACTCCGCCCTCGTCACCCTCAACAGACTGAGCTGGACGCTGGCGAACCGCCTCTTCCTGAAGACCGCGTCGGGCAGCCGTGAGATCGCCAACCTGGAGTTCGGCCAAGCGTACTCGTTCTCCTACCCGCTGACCGTGGCGCGGCCGGGCTACCCGTCCAGCCGGAACGGGGCCTTCCTGGTAGCCCTGCGGGTGGTGCCGGTCACTACTGCAACACTCGATGCCCGCGCGGATTTCGACGCCGTCACTCACAAGCTCATCACCACCTCGCTCACCGGCGGGTTCACGAGCGGCGGAAGCGGCCTCAACCTCACCTGGTACACGGGCCACGATCCGCTTACCGGGAAGACGTACTCGTCCCAGACCCGCGTCTACTTCGCACTTGCGCCGACTCGTGGGCCCTGGCGCCTCGAGAGTCAGACGGCCTATGACATCCACAACACCAAGCTCCTCGACCAATCTTTCGTCTTCAGGTGGCGCGGGAGCTGCTGGAGCGCCCTCGTCGAGTTGCGTTCCTACCGGATCGAGCCCTATCAGAGCCGCAGCTTCCGGTTCGCCATCGACCTGACCGGCCTCGGCACGTTCCTCGACGTGCGCGGCGGTCTCGACGCGATGTCCCCCAGGTAGACCCCCGGGGCCGCCTGTCGCTGCTTGCGGTGCCCTCAGCCGTGGTGTAAGCTCCGCGGTCACCGGGTCGGGGCGTAGCTCAGCCTGGTAGAGCACACGGTTCGGGACCGTGTGGTCGGAGGTTCAAATCCTCTCGCCCCGACCATGTCCACCCATTCCCCAAAGACGCCAGCAAGACGGCTCTTCCCTTGGCACGGTTTTCGCTTGTCGGGTACACTGCCGCGCGGCGCCCCTGGGTAGCCGAACGGTGAGCCCTAAGAGAAGCGCTGGGAAGGGAATCCCTGCCCGGCCAGTCCGGTGACGTGGAGAGGCGGTGTCGTCTTGGCAGAGCGAGGCGGCATTTTGGCCCACGCGCCCCGGACACCGGGAAGCGCCATGGGCAACGTCGCCCGCAGGGAAGCCTCTGATTGGAGATGACCGATGCGTGAGAGTTCGCGATTCCTCGCCGCCCTTGCCGCCACCGTGGTGGTTGCTGCTCCGTTGTGCGCGCAGCAGACGCCCGCGACCCCGACGGCCTCAGAGGCCATCCGCCGCGCTTGCGACGCAGCCGGTGGCCTCGAGGCCTTCAACGCCCTGGGCGTGGTGGAGGTGAAGATCAGGCGCGAGGAGGTGACACAGGACGGCCAGACGACCAACCGGACCAAAGCCCTCTTCTTCCTGGCGCCGGGTCCCACGCCGGGTCGCACGGAGGACCCCCAGGCCAAGGTCATTGCGGGCGACGATGGGAGCGGGGGCTGGGCGGTGGTTGGCGGTCAACCCGACGTCCGCCCCAGCACGAGCTACATGGTCAAGCGCCTCATGACGGCGGATCTCTTCCCGTTGCTGCTGCCGTTCTCGCTCAACTGGGACGGTGCGATGGCCACGGAGGTGGTCCCGGCGGAGGCTGGCGGCAAGCCGGTTTGGCGCCTGACGGTCGTGCTCACCCGCACGTTCTTCTTCACCCCCCAGATCTCCACCACGTGGACGGTTGACCTCGACCGCCGCACCTTTGCGCTGCTCAGGGCCGAGTGCCCCGCGACCGACCTCGGGAAGGGCGTCAAAGCCGACGGGATGCGGTTTCTGTGGTCCGACCCGGTGAAGGTCGGAGGCATCACCTTGCCTGCAGTTCAACGGCTGATCGGCCTGGATGAGGTCGGGCGCGAGAAGTCCCACTCCCGCATTGATCACCTTGCCTACAGGTTGCTCCCGGCCCAATCCGTGGGGACTCTGTTCGCCAACCCGATCCCGGTGGAGCAGCGGCCCAAGCCGCCCGCGATGCAACCGCCCGTACAGCCGGGGACCAAGCCCGGCGGCTGAGCGACGCTTGCTCCCTGCCCGCGGACGTATCATGCGGGGGTCGGGCCCACCCCCGGCCCGGGGAGGGAAACTTGAGAATCTCGCCGCTCGTCCTCGCAACTGTCACCGCTATTGCGCTGCTGCTCGCAGCCCCTTGCCAGGCCCAGCAGCCTGTCAGGGACGACCCGCTCGTCAAGGAGATCGAGGCCCTGCGAGCGGGGCAGGAGGATCTAGATCACCGGCTCGACGAACTCGCGAAGGCGATCGACGATCTCGCCTGGTTCCAGCGGGTGGGGGACGTGGCGGTCATCGACAAGTGGCGCATCGTCGGCCCTGCCGACGCGAACCCCAAGAACCCAACCGCCCCGGGGGCGACCAATCCGGTCAAGTTCTACACCTACACGTTCGTGCCAAAGGACCGCAAGCCAGGCGATAAGCTCCCGCTGCTGATCCTTCCCCACGGTGGCGTGCACGCCGATTTCACCACCTACCACACGCACATCATCCGTGAGCTCATGGCGCAGGGCTACGTCGTGGTTGCCCCTGATTACCGCGGCTCGACCGGCTACGGCAGGGAGTTCTATCGGCTCATCGACTACGGCGGACGCGAGGTGGATGACATTCACGCCAGCATGCAGTGGGCGCTCGAGAACTTCGACTTCGTGGACCCTAACCGCGTGGGTCTCGTCGGGTGGAGCCACGGTGGTCTGATCGTGCTCATGGAGGCATTTGCACACCCGAAGGGGTACGCCTGTGTCTTCGCTGGAGTGCCAGTCTCCGATCTTGTCCAGAGGATGGGGTACCTTGGCAAAGACTACGAGGACGAATTCTCCGCCACCTACCACATCGGCAAGACGGTGCAGGAGGACATCGCGGAGTACAAGCGTCGCTCGCCGGTCTGGAGCGTCGACAAGCTCGCAGTTCCCCTGCTGATCCACACCAACACCAACGACGAGGACGTGAATGTCATCGAGGTCGAGCATCTGATCCAGGCGCTGAAGGCGGCGGACAAGAAGTTCGAATACAAGATGTACGAGAACGCGCCCGGCGGACACAGCTTTGACCGCATGGATACACCGATGGCGCGGTCGGCTCGCCGCGACATCTACGCTTTCCTGGCCCGCTACCTCAAACCCCCGAGGCCGCTACCCTGAAGGCGGGTCCCAGCGAACTGGGGATAGACGCGCCAGCGCCGCGCGTGCAGGGAGAAGCGCAGCAGCAGGCGGAGGATCGCCACCCCGTAGGTCACAGAGCGGCCGAAACCGATCTGAGATGCCTCCGGAAAGTAGCGCGTCGCAATCGGAATCTCCGCGATCCGCATCCCGGCAACCACGCCCTGCGCGATGATCTCCGAGTCGAAGACGAAGGCATCGGAGTTGGCCGCCAGATTCACGCTCTCGAGGTACGCCCGCGAATACGCGCGAAAGCCTGAGTGGTACTCGGTGAGGTGCAGGCCAAAGACCGCGTTCTCGATCTTCGTGAGGGCCACGTTCCCCACGACCTTCCACCACGGCATGCCGCCTTCCCGCACGCCGCCCCCCAGCATGCGGCTTCCGAACACCGCATCCGCCCGTCCCTCCAGCAGCGGCTGCAGGAGATGAGGGATTACCTGCGGATCGTACTGGTGGTCCGGGTGGACCATGACGACGATGCCCGCGCCTCGTTGCAGCGCCTCCCGGTAGCAGGTTTTCTGGTTTCCGCCGTAGCCCACGTTCTCGAGGTGAACGAAGACCGTTAGCCCGAGGCCGCGCGCGATCGCAACGGTGTCGTCGTGACTGGCGTCGTCCACCAGCACGATCTCGTCCACGAGTTCGCGCGGCACGTCGGCCACGCACGCCTCGAGTGTCTTTGCCGCGTTGTAGGCAGGCATGACGACAACCACCCGTGGCCGACCGCTCATCTCCGCGTCTCCGCAACGAACTGGTAGGCAAGCAGAGTCGGCCAGAGGCGCGCCGCGAGTGCGGTGGCATCGAACACAAATCGCCCGGGTACGGTTGCAAAGCGACGACTCAGCAGAGGGAGAGGCGCGGGGACCCCCATCATTCGGACGAGCGTGAGTCCAGCATCGCTCATCAGACGTCGGAAGGAACGACGGGTAAAGAAACGAAGGTGAGTCTCATCAAGAATCCCCCGCGGCCGGTACTGGAACCGTCCCGCGGCCAACTCGAGGCGGACCGCCGCAAAAGCCACGTTGGGGACCGAGATCAGCAGCCTGCCTCCGGGGCGAAGCTGGGCAAGGAGGCACGCCAGGGCCACAGGGGGTTGGGCCACATGTTCGAGCACATCACCCGCCACGACCACGTCGAACGGCGCCTCCGGGAGCACCGGGGCAGAACTCACGTCAAGCGTGTGGAAGGCTGCGTACTCAGCCGGTGCCCGGCGGGCCGCCGCGGGGTTCGCATCGAGACCGACGACCGTGTATCCCGCGGCGGCCAGGGGTCTACCCAGGAAGCCGAACCCCGCCCCCGCGTCGAGAACCTTGCCGGGCCCTGCTCCCGCCCACCGGAGGAGAACGCGGTGGGAGCTGTGATCGAAGTCCTTGAAGCGGTACCCCGCGATCCCTCCAAGATCCATACGAGTCAGAGTACACGATCGTGAGCTCCCTATTGGCAGACGATCGCGGCCTCACCGGCTTTGGCGCGCCCGCGTGACCTCCGTGGATGAGTAGCTGGATGCTAGAATTTGCGCCGTGAGTTGGCGCCGCCGTGCCGTCCTGCTTGTGGTTCCCCTGGCGTACCTCCTTGCCTGCCAGCGCGGGGCGGGGCGGCTCGCGCTGGTGGGGAATCGGGCTGTCACGATGGCCACGTTCTCAAGCTTCGTCGTGGCGCAGACGGGTCGCAGCATCCAGGAGGTCTCGCCGGAACTCGCGGGCGCACTGTTCGAACGCTACCTGGAGGAAGAGGTGATCTTGACCGCGTCCGCCACTCCAGGGGTAACCGATCTCAGTCCCACCTCCCGCACGGCACGCGCTCGCGAGCTTCTCACCTCGCTGTGCCCCCCTCCCTCCCAACCGTCGGACGCCCAGGTCGAAGCCTACCTGGCCCAGCACCCGGAGTCGGTCGCAGGAGGGGAGAGCCTGCGCCTGCGGCAGCTCATCCTTCCCGATCAGGCAACGGCTCAGGTAGCTCGCGACCGGATCCGGGCCGGGGAGGATTTCCTCGCTGTCTCCCGCACCCTCTCGAGGGCCCCGAATGCCGCCACGGGCGGTCTCCTTGGCTGGGTGGAACGGGGCCAGCTCGCGCCGGAGTTCCAGGCTGCGGTGTTCGGCCTTGCGCCGGGAGAGCTCAGCAATCCGGTTCCGAGCAACGCCGGTTGGCACGTGTTTCAGGTGATGGAACGCCAGGCCCCTGGGGCGGGCCCGAATGCTTCGACTCGTGACCGCGTACGCGGTCAACTCGCCGCCAAGGCGGCGGAAGCGGCCCGGACTGCCTGCCTGCGACAGCTCGCGAGAAGGGTCGGTGTGCACGTAGACTGTGCAGGGGTGAGCTTCCCCTGCAAGAACCCGTTTGAAGGAGAACCATGAGGGTCATCAAGAAGATCGTGTCGTTTGTCGTGCTGGCTGGGGCGCCGGCCTTGGCCGCGGACCGCCAGCTCGTGGAAGGGATCGTCATCAGGGTCAACGACCGTATCTTGACCACTGCGGACATGCGCCAGCGCGCGGCCGACCACAGCGCCGAGACCGGCAAGCCGTTCTCGCCGAATGACTGGGGCGACCTCGTGCAACAGGTGGCCGACGAGCTTTGCATCCTGGAGCGCGCCGCGGAGCTCAAGCTCGAGGTCTCCAACGAGGAGGTCAACGCCAGGCTGACGCAACTCCGGCAGGAAAACCGTGTCCCCGACGACGCCTCGTTCGAGGCGATGCTCAAGAGCACCGGTTTGACGCTCGAAGGCCTGAAGGCGCGCCTGCGCGACGGCATTCTCGTGCAGCGCCTGATCAGCCGTGAGGTTGGCGACCTGGCGGTTACGGAGGAGGAGTTGCGCCAACGTTACGAGCAGGAGAAGGACACGTTCATGATCGGCGAGCGGGTCCATCTCGAGCACATCGTGATGCCGGTGGCGGCGGACCGCAGCAACCTGGAAGGCACGCTCGCCATCGCACGTCGGCTGGTCGCGGCTGCGCGCACCTCGGGGGATTTCAAGGCCCTGGTGGCACAGGAGATGGCCGCTGGCCACGGCACGGGCGGCGACCTTGGGGTGGTCGTGGCCGCCGATCTCCGCCCCGAGGTCAGGGACGCCGTTGCCGCGCTCAAGATCGGTGAGGTCTCCGACCCCTTCGTGAGCATTGCGGGCGTTCATGTCGTCCGGCTCCTCGAGCGCATCCCACCGACCCCGCAGCCTTTCGCAGAGGTCGAGAACCAGCTGCGTCAGCGCGAAATGGACCAGCGCTACCGTAGCCACCTGGCATCGGTGGTCACCGAGCTCAAGAAGCGCTACGTCGTCGAAATGCACCCGGAGTTGATGGCGACCACCAAGTAGGTCCCGCCGCGCTTCACCGGTGGTGCACAGGACAACGAAGCCGGTCAGAGCTGGCAGGAGTGCCCTCGGACCCCCTCAAGACCTTGACAGCAAGCCTCCCTTCGCCGCATCATGGCAGTGGACAAAAGTGGAACGAAGTGGACCACCGTGGCCCACATCTTCGACAGCGGATCCGGGGAGGCGGGGCGTGGAAACTTTTCGCGGCAGCTATCAGGCTACGGTCGATGAAAAGGGCCGCCTAAAGCTGCCGGCCCGCCTGAAGACCCAACTGGAAGAGTGGTTCGGTCCCCGCGTTTTTGTGACCTCGCTCAGCCCGCTCGAACTCCGCGTCTACCCTCTGACGGTCTGGGAGGAACTGGAGCGCCGCTTCCTCGTCCGGCCCTCGATGGATCCCCTCGTTCAGCGTCTGCTGGAGCACGCCAACTACGGCCAGGAGGACGAGGTGGACGCGCAGGGCAGAGTACTGATCCCCGCCCTGCTGCGCGAAGTGCTCGGGGTGAACGGCGAGGTCGTGGTCTCGGGCCGCGGCCGGTTCCTCGCCGTGGTGTCCCGTGACCGCGCGCAGGCCGAACTGGCAAGCGCTTTTTCCGCCGAGGATCTCGCCGCACTCGCTGCGCTGGAGCAGTGATGCAGGATGTGCCCGGCCGAACACCTCCCGGTCCTGGTCAACCAGGTGGTGGCCGCCCTGATGCCGGTGCAGGGGGGGTGGATTCTGGACGCCACCGTCGGACTCGGGGGACACGCCGCCGCGCTGCTGCACACCCAGCCCGGGCTGCGGCTCCTCGGTCTCGACGTGGATCCCTGGGCACTGGAGCGTGCACGCGAGAGGCTGGCCGACTTCGGGCGGCGGACGGTGCTCGTCAAAGGCTGCTACGCGCAACTCGCCGAGATCGCGCGCGACAACGGCCTCACGAGCGTCGACGGCGTGCTCTTCGACCTTGGTGTCTCATCGCTCCAGCTGGACACCCCCTCGCGGGGGTTTTCCTTCCGCCACGACGGTCCACTCGACATGCGGTTTGGACAGGAGGGTGCGACTGCCGCGCAGGTTTTGTCCGAGATCGGAGAGGAGGCACTGGTGCGGGTCCTGCGCGAGTTCGGTGAGGAACCACGGGCCAAGAGGGTGGCACGGGCGATCCTCCGCGCCCGCCTTCAGCAACCGATCCGCACGACCGGCGAGCTGCACCGGATCGTGCGGGCGGCGCTCGGCCCGGGTCGGGGGCGCATCGACCCGGCCACGCGCACATTCCAGGCCCTGCGCATCGCGACCAATCGCGAACTCGAGACGCTTCCCTCCGCCATCGACCAGGCGGCCCGCCTGCTCAGGCCAGGCGGGCGTTTGGCGGTGATCGCATTCCACTCGCTGGAAGACAGGTTGGTGAAACGTGCGCTGCGCCGCCTGTCCGGGCGTTGCGTGTGCCCGCCGGGGACCTTTGCCTGCCAGTGTCAGCCCGAACGGGTGCTTGAGATCCTCACGCCAAAACCCATCACTCCGGATCCCGATGAGCTTGCCCACAACCCGCGTGCCCGCTCCGCCAAGCTGCGGGTGGCGGCGCGGAGAAGCGGATGAAGATCGGAGGCTACCGCCCGGCCAACAACTGGCTGCGCCGTCAGCTCGACACCCGATGGAGACGTTGGGTGTCGTGGTGCTTCGGCGGCGCGGTGGCGGTCAGCTTCGTGATGGCGGCCTTCGTGGCGCCCCGACAGGCAACGTTGCGCATGAGGTACGAGATCGCCCAGCTCAGCCGCAACGTCGACCACCTGGAAGGTGAACAGCGCCGCCTGCTGCTCGAACGCGAGTTGCTCACTTCGCCGCCCGTGCTGGCGGCCGACCTGGCCACGTTGGGACTCGCGCCCGTCACTCCGGATCGGATCATGTACCTGGAACGCGACGGCTCGCTCGTGATCCCGAAGCGGACGCCGCAGGCCACGCCGCCACCCGGGAAACCCCGGAAGGCCCGGTGATGCTGAGCGCTCTTCGCCTCCGCTGGCTGACAGTCGGGCTCGCGGCCTGGGCGCTCCTGGTGGTGGCCCGTCTGGTGCAGGTGCAGGTCGTGGATCATCACACCTGGGAAGCCGAGTCCGCCCGCCAGCGCGAGCGGACGGTGGAGGTGGAGGAGCCCCGCGGCGACATCACGAGCAGAGATGGCCGGTTGCTCGCCGGCAGTCTCGAGCGCGTCGCCGTGTACGCCAACCCGCGCAAGATCCCGCGTGAACAGTGGCCAGCGGTGGCGGCGCGGCTGGCCTCACTGGTGGGGAGCTCGTCCGCGGAGATCCTCGCGGATCTCTCGAAGCGGGAAGGCTTCTTCTACGTCGCGAAGGACCTGGACCCGCAGGTCGCCGACGCGGTCGCGAAACTGCGGCAGCGGGGCGTCGGCACGCTGCGAACCGAGCGGCGCGTTTACCCTCACGGCACCCTGGCGGGACCAGTAGTGGGGTTCGTCAACGCCGAAGGAGACGGACAGGCAGGCCTCGAGGGGTTCTACGACCGCACGCTACGGGGTGTCCCGAGCATCTACCGTGAGCTGCGCGACGGCAAGATCGCGCCGACATCGCTCGACCTGAGCCTCGACACCGCGGGCCGGCCCGGCCAGTCGCTCCAGTTGACCCTCGACTGCCGAATCCAGGAGGTCGTGGAAGAAGAGCTGGGCCGGACGATGACGACCACCGGTGCCAAGGGGGCCTCGGCGGTCGTGATGGACCCGACTACCGGGAAGCTCCTCGCGATCGGCTCGCTGCCCTCGTACGACCCCGCGCGGGTTGGCCAGTCGCCCCCGGACTGGTTGCACAACCGGGCTGTCGAAGACGCGCTCGAGCCCGGGTCGACCTTCAAGCCGATCATCGTGGCGGCCGCAATCACCGCCGGCGTCCTGGATCCGACGGAGACGGTCGACTGCTCGGGCGGAGGCATCCAGGTCGCCAACCTCTTCATCCACGACCACGCCAGTTTCGGGCTGTTGCCGGTGCGGGACGTGCTCGCCAAATCGTCGAACACGGGGGCGATTCGAATTGCGCACCGTCTCTCGGCGAACCAACTGGACAGCACGATCCGCGAGTTCGGCTTCGGCCAACCGACCCGGGTCGAGCTGCCCGCTGAGGCACGCGGGATCTATCGATCCCCCCAGCACTGGTCCGCGGCCTCGCGGGCGAGCCTTGCGCTCGGCCAGGAGATCGCCGTTACGCCACTGCAGCTTGCCCAGGCCTACGCAATTGTTGCAAACGGGGGACTGCTCGTTCGCCCGACGCTGGTACTCGAGACCCGCGACCGCAGCGGTCACGTGGTGACTCCCTACCGTCCGCAGCCCGGGCAGCGCGTGTTGCCCGCCTCCGTCGCCTCATCACTCGCGGCGCTGCTCGAGGGCGTCGTGGAGGACGGCACCGGAAGAGCGGCGGACGTTCCCGGCTTCCGGGTCGCCGGCAAGACCGGGACGGCGCAAAGGGCATCTGCCGGGAGCTACGCCGCAGGCCATCACGTCGCCTGGTTCGTCGGCTTCCTGCCGATGCCGAACCCGAGCCTCCTGATCGTCGTGTGCATCGACGAACCCGAGAGCAGCTACTGGGCCGCCGAAGTCGCCGCCCCCACCTTCGGTCGCCTCGCCGCTCGGGTGGTGACGTTGCTGGGGGTGCAACCCACACGGGGGGAGCGGGCGTGACGCTCGCGGAACTCGCTGCCGCTTGCGGGGCGTCGCTTCGGGGCGCCGACGCGAGCACCACCGGGATCACGCACGTGGCTCGGTCGGTTCAGCCGGGCTGGGTGTTCGCAGCGCTGCCGGGGGCGAGGCATCACGGGATCGACTTCGCGACCGAAGCCAGGGAACACGGAGCGGTCGCGGTGCTCTCGGACCGCGACCCGGGGCCCGACACGGCGTGGCTTGCGACGCCGCAACCGCGGCGCGCTGCGGCACTGGCGGCCTGGGTGCTCGCGGGACACCCCCAGCGTCGCCTGCGGATGGTGGGCATCACCGGCACCAACGGCAAGAGCACGGTGGCCGACCTGGTCGGCAGAATCGCTGGCGCGGCTGGTGTCTCGCACGGGGTCTTCGGGACGATCACCTACGCCCTGCCGGGCCGCAGCGAGCGTGCGGTCCGTACGACTCCCGAGGCGACCGACCTCGCTCCGCTCCTGGCGGAACTCGCCGATGGCGGTGGGAAGGTGGCGATCATGGAGGTCTCCTCCCACGCCCTCAGCCTGGACCGTGTCGCCGGCCTCGAGTTCGACGTCGCCGTTTGGACCAACCTCACCCGCGACCACCTCGACTTCCACCACGACCTCGAAGAGTACTTCGCGGTCAAGCGGAGCTTCGCCGGTCTCCTGCGCCGCGACCCTCCGGGCCGGCGGGTGATCGGCGCCGACGATCCGTTCATGGCGCGCCTCGCGGCCTCGCCCCAGCCGGGCGACCTGACCTTCGGCCTCGACGAGGGATGCGCCGTCACCGCAGCCGAAATCTCGCCGAGCCTCGAGGGCACGACCTTCATTCTCCGGACGCCCACCGCGGAGGCTCCCGCTCGCCTCCCGCTGGTCGGCGCCCACAACCTGCGCAACGCCCTGGCCGCGGCGGCCTCGGCAACCGCTCTCGGATGGCCGGTGGACGCCGTCGTGCGTGGCTTAGCGGGCGCGGAGCCGCTCCCTGGAAGGCTCGAGCCTGTGGCGGCGGGCACGCAGTTTCCGGTCTTCGTGGACTATGCCCACACCCCGGACGCCCTCGAGCAGGTTTTGCAGGCGCTGCGCCAGGTCGGGGAACGGCGCCTCGTTGTCGTCTTCGGATGTGGCGGGGACCGCGATCCCGGCAAGCGTGCGCCGATGGGAGAGGTCGTCGGCCGCCTGGCAGACGTGCCGATCGTCACCTCGGACAACCCGCGCTCCGAGGACCCAGGGGCGATCATCGACGCGGTCATGGATGGCGTACGCGCGTCCGGCAACACGCGAGCCCTCGCGATCCCGGACCGGCGCGAGGCCATCGCCGCGGCGCTCTCCCTCGCGGATGAGCGCTGCCTCGTGCTGATCGCGGGCAAGGGGCACGAGACCGAGCAGATCTTCGCGGACCGGGCCGTGCCGTTCGATGACCGCCTCGTGGTCCGCGAACTCGCCCGCCGGAGGGGGGCGTGATGCGCCGCTCCGCGGTGGAGCTGGCCGCGCTCCTGGGCGCCCGACTCGAGGGCGAGGGTGGCCGTCCAGTGACCGGGGTCGCCATCGACTCCCGCGCGGTGCGGCCAGGCGACCTCTTCGTCGCCCTGCCTGGGGAGAGGACCGACGGCCACGAGTTCGTGGCCCAGGCCGCGGCCGCGGGCGCGGCAGCAGCACTGGTCAGCCAAGCGGTGACGGCCGAGCTACCCATGCTCGTCGTGCCAGACACCCTTGCGGCCCTGCAGCGACTCGCCCGCGCAGAACGTGCCGGGGCCGGCTACCGGCTGGCGGCGATCACAGGCTCCATCGGCAAAACCACCACGAAGGAGTTCCTCGTTGCCCTGCTCGCGACCACCTTCTCGGTGGGGTTCACCACCGGCAGTCGCAACTCCCAGGCCGGCTTCCCCGCCGAGCTGTGCAACCGACCGGAGGGGATCGCCTGGATGGTCGCGGAGCTCGGCATGAACCATGCCGGTGAGCTCGACCGTCTGGGCGAGATCGCCGAGCCCGACGCGCTGCTCTACACGGTCGTTGCTCCGGTTCACCTGGAGTTCTTCGCCGACGTCGACGCGATCGCAGAGGCGAAGGCCGAGCTCATCCCTCACCTCCGCCCCGAAGGTCTGCTCATCCTCAATGCGGCCGACCGGCGGGTGGCCGGTTTCGCGAGCCGTTTCCACGGCAACGTCGTGAGGTACGGCGTGCCGCGCGAGAGCGACCTCTGGCTCGAGGACTACCGGGACAACGGGCTGTTGGGATCGGCCTTCCGCCTGGCCGGTCCTCTCGCTGCCGTCGAGGTGGAGTGGTCGATCCCCGGCCGCCACCAAGCCGACAACCTGCTGGCTGCCGCAACGCTTGCCCTCGCAGTCGGAGTCGCACCGTCGGCGGTCGGCCCGTGCACAACGCGAATGCGCCCCGCACCGAGGCGCGGCGAGGTGCACACGCTGCCGGGCGCCGGAATCACCGTCGTGGACGACAGCTACAACTCATCGCCGCAGGCGGCGGTCGCCGTCCTCGCCATGCTCGCGGTCACACCTGGTCGGCGCGTCGCGGTGCTCGGTGAGATGCTGGAGTTGGGACCAAGCTCGCCCGCCCTGCACCGTGAGGTCGGCCGCAGGGCCGCCACGGCCGCCGACGTGGTGGTGGCGGTCGGCGGCGAGTGCGCGGCGGAGCTGGCGCGCGCGGCCAAGGGGATCGAGACCCACCATGTGGCCGAGGCGGGCGAGGCGCTCGCGTTGCTACGCACGCTGCTGCGGCCCGGTGACGTGGTGCTCATCAAGGGATCGCGCGGGATCGGCCTGGATCTCGTTGCCGACGGTCTGTGCGCGGGGGTGGCCTGATGCTCTACTGGCTGCTCTACGAGTTGCACACCGAGTGGAGCCCTTTGAACGTCTTCCGGTACATCACGTTCCGGGCGGCACTCGCAATCCTTACGGCGGTCGTTGTGGGGATCGCCCTCGGCCCACCGCTCATCCGTCTTCTGCGCAGGTACCAGATCGGGCAGATCATCCGCGAGGAGGGCCCCGCCTCGCACCAGGCCAAGGCCGGCACCCCGACGATGGGCGGAGTGCTGATCCTCGGCGCCATCGTGGCCCCGATCCTGCTGTGGGGTGACCTGTCCGAACCCTGGGTGTGGGTGGTCACCCTGACCACGCTCCTCTTCGGCGCGATCGGCCTCCTCGATGACCTCCTCAAGGTGCGGCGCGGAAGGAACCTCGGGTTGCGTGCGTGGCAGAAGCTCAGCCTGCAGCTGGCGGTGGCTCTGGTAGCAGCCGTGGTGATCCGACTCGTTGCCGGCCATTCCCCCTACGCAGGGGAGCTGGTGGCGCCGTTCTTCAAGAACCTTCATCTGAACCTGGGGGTGCTCTACATTCCTTTTATCGCCCTCGTGCTCGTGGGGTCCTCGAATGCGGTGAACCTCACCGACGGGCTCGACGGGCTCGCCATCGGCTCGGTGCTCATCGCCATTGGCACCTACACCGTGTTCACGTACCTGGCAGGCAACGCGAGGCTGGCGAGGTACCTGCAGATCCCCTCCGTGCCGGGAGCCGGCGAGGTGACGGTGTTCTGCGCGGCCATGGTCGGCGCGTCGCTCGCCTTCCTGTGGTTCAACTGCCATCCGGCCGAGGTATTCATGGGCGACGTCGGCTCCCTGGCGCTCGGCGCGGCGATCGGCTGCACCGCCGTGATCACGAAGCAGGAGCTCGTCCTCGTGGTCGTGGGCGGGCTCTTCGTTGCCGAGGCGCTGTCCGTGATCCTGCAGGTGATCAGTTTCAAGACCCGGGGCAAGCGGATCTTCCGCATGTCTCCACTGCACCACCACTTCGAGCTCTCGGGATGGGCCGAGACCCAGGTCGTGGTGAGGTTCTGGATCGTCGCCGGGATGTTCGCCCTCATGGGCCTCGCGACGCTGAAGCTGCGATGAGCACGAAGACCTCCCGCCGCGCGCTGGTCATCGGCCTCGGGGTCTCGGGGGTCGCGGCTGCCACCCTGCTCGCTCGCCAGGGTTGGGCGGTGACCGTCAACGATCGTGCCGCCTCGTCCGAAATCTCATCCCGGCTCGCCACGTTGCCCGCCGGCGTCGAGACGTTCTCTGGCGGGCATCCCACCGAGCTGCTCGACGGCGTGACGCTGGTCGTGGTCTCGCCCGGCGTCCCGTGGGAGCTTCCGCTGCTCGCGGAGGCACGGAGACGGCGGCTCGAGGTCATCGCCGAGGTCGAACTCGCGTGGCGGGCTCTCGCAGGCGTGCCGGTTGCAGCGGTGACCGGCTCCAACGGCAAGACCACCGTGACCTCGCTCCTCGGCGAGACGTTGCGCGCAGCTGGCTGGCGCGTGGGTGTGGGCGGCAACATCGGCACGGCAGCCAGCGAGCTCGCCCTCGCCGGTGGGTGGGATGCCGTCGTGCTGGAGCTCTCCTCGTTCCAGCTCGAGGGGTGCACGACGCTGCGCCCGCGCGTTGCCGTCCTCCTCAACGTCTCGCCGGACCACCTCGACCGTCACCCAACCATGGCCAGCTATCTCGCCGCCAAGGCGCGCATCTTTGCCCATCAAGCTGCGGACGACTTCGCAGTCCTCAACGCCGACGACCCCACCCTCGCCGATCTGCGGCTCCCCTCCCGCACCGTGCGATTCTCGCTTGCCGATCGGACGGCCTCCGCGCACCTCGCAGGCGAGAACCTCGTGCTGGACGGCGAGCCTCTGATCCGGCGCGACGAGTTGACGCTCCTGGGCGACCACAACGTCGCCAACGCCCTCGCCGCCGCCCTCGCCGCCAGCAGGCTGGGGGCGCCGAGGACGGCCATCGCCCACGCGCTGCGGCGGGCGGCCGCGCTGCCGCACCGTCATCAGGTCGTGGTGGAGGCAGCCGGAGTACGCTGGGTGGACGACTCCAAGGGGACGAACATCGGCGCCACCGCCGCCGGGATCGCCGCCTATCGGCCCGGCACCGTTCACCTGATCCTGGGGGGCCTCGGCAAGGGTCAGGACTTCCGCGAGTTGCGACCAGCCGTGGAAGGCAGGCTGGCGCGCGTGTACCTCATCGGCGAGGCGGCCGAGGAGATCGCTGCGGCACTGGGCGGCGTGGCTCCGGTCGAGGCGTGCGGCACCCTCGCGGAAGCGGTCCGCCGGGCTGCCGCCAGCGTGCACCCAGGCGACGTGGTGCTCCTCTCTCCGGCGTGCGCTTCTTTCGATCAGTTCCGCGACTACGCGCACCGCGGCGAGGAGTTCGCACGCCTCGCGCGGGAAGCCGCGGGGAGGGTCTGATGCCCAGGACCCGACGGATCGACCACCTGCTGCTGGCCGCGACGATGGTCACCGCTGCCATGGGCGTGGTCATGGTCGGCTCTGCCTCCGGCCCCCTCGCCCGCGAGTACTACCACCTTTCCGAGTACGAGTTCGCCTTCCGACAGCTGGTCGCCGTGTTCCTCGGAACGGCCGGCATGCTCGCCGCGACGTTCGTGCCGCTCGACAGGCTCACCACCTGGAAAGTCGCGCTCCCCGTCCTGATTGCCACCTGGGTGGCGCTGATCGTGGCGTTCATCCAGGCCCCGATTGCGGGCACGCACCGCTGGCTACAGCTGCCCGTGAGCTCGATTCAGCCCTCGGCGGTCGCCAAGGTCACGCTTCCGCTCGCGCTCGCGGCGCTGCTGGCGCGGCCGCACGCCGGGCGCAAGGAGCGTACGAACGCCCATCGCTTGGCGCTGCTGCTCACCGCAGTCACGATGAGCCTCGTGCTTGCCGCGCCCGACCTGGGCTCGGCCGTGCTGCTCCTCGTCGGCGCGGCCAGCGTGATGCTGCTGGCCGAGGTCCCGTGGCGCACGCTCGCCGGTTCCGGGGCGGTGGCCGCCGTGGTGATCCTGATCGCGGTTGCCATCAAGCCGTACCGCGTCGAGCGTTTGCGGACGTTCTTCGGTGACACCAGCTATCAGGTGCAGCAATCCCTGATCGCCATCGGCGGGGGGGGATTGCTCGGGCGCGGGCCCGGCGAGAGCCTGCAAAAGCTCTTCTACCTGCCGCAGCCCCACACCGACTTCATTTTTGCGGTTATCGGCGAGGAGCTTGGCCTGGTGGGGGCCGGGGTCACGCTTGCGCTGCTGGGGATCATCGCGGCGCGTGCGCTGCTCGCAGCGCGGCGCGCCGGCACACTCGCCGCGGGGTTGCTCGCCGGCGGCCTCGCGGTGACGCTCGCGGTCCAGGCTCTCCTCAACGTCTCGGTCTGCCTGAAGCTGCTTCCAGCCAAGGGACTGCCGCTGCCGCTGCTCTCCGCGGGGGGCTCCGACGTCATGGTCACGATGGTCGCGGTGGGACTGCTCCTCAACATCGGCAAGGAGGGGACGTGAGCCGCCTGGTGATCGCCGGCGGCGGCACCGGGGGCCACCTCTTCCCCGGGCTTGCGGTCGCCGCGGAGCTCACGCGCGCGGGCGCAGTGGTGTCGTGGCTCGGCGCGAGACGCGGGCTCGAGGCGACCCGCGTGCCGAAGGCCGGGATCCCGTTGCGGCTGCTCTCCGTGACCGGCGCTGCGGCGCGCTCACCGGGCGCCCGGGTCGCCGCCGCATTCCGCGTCCCGCCGGCAACCGCGCAGGCGGCAGCCCATCTGCTGCACGACCGGACCGATGCGGTGCTTGCGGTCGGCGGCTACGCCTCGTTGCCGGGCGCGCTGGCCGCCGGGGTGCTCGGGGTCCCGACGGTGCTCCAGGAGCAGAACGCCCTTCCGGGTTTCTCCAACCGGTTGCTGGCGCCGTGGAGCGCAACCGTTGCGTGCGGCTTCGAGGTGGCGGTGTCTGCGTTTCCCTCGCTCCCGGCACGCTGGACCGGCAACCCGGTCCGACCCGAGTTCTTCTCCGTGCCCCCACCGCCCCTGGACCTCGTTACGGTGCTGGTCTTCGGGGGTAGCCAGGGCTCGGCATTCCTCAACGCCCTGCTTCCCGCGGCTCTCGGCGAGTTCGCCCGCGCCACCCCACCGCCGCGAGTGATCCACCAGTGCGGAGGGGGCCGCGAGGCCGAGGTGCGCCAGCGCTACGCGGCCGTCGGCGTCGACGCCGAGATCGTCCCCTTCCTGGACCGTCCGGCGGACGCGCTGGCCCGGGCAGCTCTCGTGGTGGCGCGCGCCGGAGCCCTCACGGTATCCGAGCTCGCAGCGGCGCGCCGCCCGGCGCTGCTCGTGCCGTTTGCGGCCGCAGCCGGCGGCCACCAACTCGCCAACGCCCGCGCCTTTGCCGCGACCGGCGCCGCCGAGGTGCTGGAGGAGCACCAGGCCACCCCCGCCCTCACTGCTGCCGTGCTGGCCCGTCTGCTTGCCTCCCCGGCGGGGCTGGCCGAGCGCGGTCGGGCAGCCGCGCGGCTTGCCAACCCCGACGCCGCGCGCGTCGTCGCCCGCATCGTTCTCGAGGCCGCCCGAGCCCAGGTGGGCGCCAGCGCCCACCGAGGTGACGCGTGAACTTCGGGCACGTGCGCCACCTGCACTTCGCCGGCATCGGCGGAACCGGAATGTGCGGCCTCGCGGAGCTTCTCCACGGTGAGGGTTTCGAGGTCTCCGGGTGCGACCTCGCGGCCAGTGAGACCACCGCTCGCCTCCAGGGACTCGGCATCAAGGTCGCACTCGGCCACGCCGCCGACCACCTCGAGGGCGTCCAGGTCCTCGTGATCTCCTCCGCGGTGCCGGGGACGAACCTGGAGGTGGAGGCGGCCCGCCGCCGCGGCATCCCGGTCATCAGGCGCGCCGAGATGCTGGGCGAGATCTCCAGAATCAAGTGGGGCATCGCAGTGGCGGGCACTCACGGCAAGACCACCACGACCTCGCTCACCGGTTTCGTGCTCACCCGCGCGGGCCTCGACCCGACCGTCGTGGTTGGCGGGCGGATGCACTACCTGGGCGCCCACGCCCGTCTCGGGCGATCCGACTACCTGGTGTGCGAGGCCGACGAGTTCGACCGCTCGTTCCTGGCCCTCTCCCCGGTGCTGGCGCTGATCACGAACGTGGAACCGGAGCACCTCGACACGTACGGCTCGGTCGAGGGGATGGAGGAGGCATTCGTCACCTTCGCCAACCGGGTCCCGTTCTACGGTGCGACCATTGCCTGTCTCGACGACCATGGGGTGCGACGGCTGCTGCCGCGCTTCTCCCGCCGAACCATCACCTACGGGCTGTCGCCTCAGGCCGAGGTGCACGCCAAGAAGACCAGGTTTTCGCCCAGCGGCGCATCCTGCCGGGTGGTCAGGCGCGGAACGGAACTGGGTGAGCTCTCGCTCTCGCTGCCCGGCCGTCACATGCTCACCAACGCGTTGGGGGCCGCGGCGGTCGCACTCGAGATCGGCGTGCAGTTCGACAAGATCGCCTCAGCGTCCGCTGCGTTCACCGGTGTCGCCCGCCGTTTCGAGCGCAAGGGGGAGCGCGGCGGCGTCGCGGTGGTCGACGACTACGCCCACCACCCGAGCGAGGTCGCGGCGACGCTGCAGGCCGCACGCCAGAGCTACCCCGATGCGAGGGTGGTCGTGGCATTCCAGCCCCACCTCTACTCGAGGACCAAGGCATTCGCGCGCGAGTTCGGTGATGCGCTGCTCGCCGCCGACGTCGTTGTCGTGCTGCCCATCTACCCCGCGCGCGAGCAACCGATCCCGGCGATTACCCATGAACTGGTCGTGGACGCGGCCCGATCCTCGGGCCACCACCAGGTGTTCGCGGCAGCTTCGTTTCCTGAGGCCCTCGTCACGCTGAACGATTTGCTCCGCCCGGGCGATGTGCTCCTCACGCTTGGCGCCGGCGACATCTTCAGGCTCGGGGAGTCGTGGCTCGCTGGAGGTGGAGGATGAGCGGAATCGTGAGCCAGCGTCGCCTCGCACGAAGGCTGGCCACAAGGGCCTTGCCAGTGCTCATCGTTCTCGCGCTCACCGCGACGCTCGCCGCCGCCCTGCAGGTTCGCGAGGTGCACGTGACCGGTAACCATCGCTTCCCGGCGCGCGAAGTCGAGTCGGTACTGCGCTCGGCGCTCGGCACCCCGACGGTTGCCGCCCGCGCGAGCGCTCTACGGGCCAGCGTGCGTGCCCTGCCGTGGGTCGCCGAGGCAAACGTGCGGGTGTCCCTGGACGGCCTGGTGAGCTGTTCGGTCGTCGAGCGCGAGCCTGTCGCGATCGCCCTCGACCGGGGGGTACGCCAACTGCTCGACGCAGAGGGGCGTCTCCTGGGCCCGGTGGACGTGGCCACCGGTCTGCTCGAGGTTGAGGGATTCGCGGCGTATCCGGAGGAGCGTGCCGCGGTTCTCGCCGCGGCTGCGCAGCTCGAGCGCAGCTGGAACGACAGGCTCCGCCGCATCGAGCGCGTGGGGGCGCACGACGTCGCGCTCCGCTTTGCCGGCACCCCGTTCCCAGTGCTCGCCGATCCCGAAGATCCCGGTGCGCTCAGCACCGCGCGCAGCGCCCTGGATGCGTGGCTCGCAAGCGGCCGGCCCGCGCCGTTGCGCATCGACGCACGCGTGCGTGGACGCGTCGCGGTCCTCCCGGCGCCCCTCCCCGAGGAGGCCGACTGATGGCTCAGAGCCCTCGGGTCATCGCAGCCCTCGACCTCGGCGACCATCGCGTGCTGGCGCTCATCGGAGAGTTGGATGTCCGTGACCAGATCGTCATCCGGGGCGTCGGTCTGGCACCGTCGAACGGCATGCGCTCCGGCCAGGTGGTGCAGATGAAGCCGGTTGTAGCCGCGGTCAAGGCGGCAGCCGAGGAAGCGGAACTGATGGCGAAGCTCCCGCTCGAGAGGGTCTTTGCCTCGGTGGCCGGGACTTTCGTGAACGGTCGTCCTACGCGCGCGACGATCTCCATGGGTGCCCGCGAGCGTGAGGTGACCCTGACCGACCTCGAGACGCTGCACGACGCGGTGCGGCGTCAGCCACTCCCGACCGGCCACACCGTGCTGAACGTGATCTCCCCGACGTACGCGCTCGACGACCAGGACGGCATCCTGGATCCGCAGGCCATGGTCGGCCGCCAGCTGGCGGTGGACTGCTTCGTGCTGGCCTGTCAGGAGAGCCCGGTCCGCACGATAGAGAAGGCCATCAACGAGGCCGGGCTCGAGGTCGATGAGTTCCTGTTCGCTCCGGTGGCGGCCGCCGCGGCGACGCTCACCCCGGATGAGCGCAGGCTGGGCGCGGTCGTCATCGACATCGGCTACGGCAACACCGGCTACGCCGCGTACTCCGGCGAGAAGCTCCTCGCGGCCGGTTGCTTCCCGATCGGGAGCAACAAGATCAACGACGATCTCGTGCACCGCTTCCAGACAACGGCCACCGGGGCCGAGAAGGCAAAGCGCGAGGCCGGCACGATGCTGCTGGGCGACGTCGGCGACGAAGAGACCATCTCGGTCCCCACCATCGAGGGCCGCGGGAGCCACGTCATCTCGCGCAAGGAGCTGTGCAAGACCATCCGCCTGCGCATGCAGGAGACTTTCGAGCTCATCGCGGCGGAGGTCTGGCGGCAGATGCCCCAGGATGCACCGTGCACCGGCGTCGTCATCGCCGGCGGCGGTGCGCACCTCGAAGGGCTCGTCGCGCTCGCCGAGGAGGTATTCGTGAAACGGGCCCGCCTCGGGGAGCTGGAGGGAGTGGCCGATGCCACCCACCTGCTCGCGAGCTCGGAGCTCCCGGCGCGGTCGCCCGCGACGGCCGTTGGACTGCTGGTGCACGCGCGGAATCTGCTGCTCCCGTCGGCGCTGCCGGTGGTGCGGGACAGGCACCGCAAAAACGGTCTGCTCAGGAAGATCTCAAGAAGATTCTTTCCAAAAGGGGAGGTGGAACGTGATCACGCTTGACGACTCGAAGAGAAGGACGGGGCCAGCGATAACGATTGCCGACGAATCGGCGCCCGCCAGCATCAAGGTGCTGGGGGTCGGCGGGGGCGGCAGCAACGCCGTTAACCGGATGATCACGGCCGGCATCAAGGGGGTCGAGTTCATCGCGGTGAACACCGACGGTCAGGCGCTGCGCGCCAGCAAGGCCGGCCTGCGGCTGCAGCTCATCACCCCGAACGCCCGCGGCAAGGCCCTGGGAGCCGGGTGCGACGCCGACGCCGCGAACCGGGCCGCGCTCGACAAGACCGATGAGCTGATCGAGTGTCTGGAAGGCGCGGACATGGTCTTCATCGCGGCCGGCATGGGTGGCGGCACCGGTACCGGAGCGGCTCCGGTGATCGGCAGCCTCGCGCGGGACGCAGGCGCGCTCACGGTGGCGGTGGTCACCAAGCCCTTCGCATTCGAGGGCGCGCGCAAGGCGCGCATCGCTGAAAAGGGCATCGAGGAGCTGCGCAAGAGCGTGGACACGCTGATCACGGTGCCCAACTCGCGCCTGCTCCAGATGGTCGGGCCTCAGGTCTCGGTGGAGGAGGCCTTCCAGCTCGCGGACGAGGCCCTTCGCCACGGTGTCCAGGGAATCTCGGACATCATCAACGAGACCGGCATCATCAACCGGGACTTCGCGGACGTCGAGACCGTGATGCGCGGCGGCGGGATGGCCCTCATGGGAATCGGGCTCGGGGGTGGCGAGCATCGCGCCATCGAGGCCGCCCAGCAGGCGTTCTCCTCCCCTCTCCTCGAGGAGAATTCCCTCGAGGGCGCGGAGCGGGTCCTGGTCAATTTCATCGGCGGCCCGGACACCACGATCTCCGAGATCAACGATGCCGCCGAGTACATCGCCAAGCGTTGCTCGCCCGACTGCCTGTTCCTGTTCGGCTATGGCCAGCGTGCAGAGCTGCAGGGCAAGATCCAGGTCACGGTGGTCGCGACGGGGTTCGGCGCGACAGCCGAGGACCGTCCGGCCCGCCAGGCTGACCGGGTAGCGGCGAAGGAACAACCGCGGCGCGAGCGTCAGCAGGAGGTCGCGAGCCCCTACCTGCCCGCGAACCTGCCCAACGACTACGGAGTCAACGTGGGGAACTTTTCCGAGTTCGACACCCCCACGTACCTTCGTCGCCAGATGGACTAGCAGAGCGCGGCAGGCGGGCTACCCCGGGGCACCACCCACCTCCCGGTGCCCCGGGGGCCCTACGATCCAAGCTGGAGATCTCTCCTCACAGGCTCGCAAAGGGTCATCTCCTCCCACTTCACAACGGGATCCTTCGCTTCGCTCAGGATGAATTCAATTCGCTCCGCGACCGACGAACTCGTTGCGCCTCGCCATGGGATCCCTCGCTGCGCTCGGGATGATCACAACTCGCTCAGCGATAGATCAACCATCCATGCCTCACCATGGGATCCTTCGCTTCGCTCAGGATGAATTCAATTCGCTCCGCGAATTGAATTCACTTTTTCTTGAACAGGGCGTCGAAGGCATCGCGTGGGCTGCTTGAGGCGGCGTCACCGCCGGCAGACGGGCGGTCGGAGGCGAATTCCTGCACCGTATTCGGGGTGAAGAGCTCGCACGTGTTGCGCTTGCTCTTGCTGGTGACGCGCTGAAGCACCGGCTTGCGGCACTCGTTCGGCCTCGAGGTGTCGAAGTGCACGCAGTTGGAGCAGGTGTGCAGGTCGTTGCCACAGTTGGTGCAGGTGGCTTCGAAAGGCAGTGAGCCGGTCATCTGCTGCTTGGTCCCACACATGCGGCAGCGGAAGACAGTGACGGTGGGGGCCCCTAGGCCGCGCCCGCGCGGCCCCTCGGGGCGCTCCCGCGGTGCCTCCCCTTCGGCGGGGGGTCGCTTCTCCTCGCGGCGCTCCTCGTCCTGATAACCGCGATGCCTGTATTTGCGGTCGGGCATGCTTACCTTATAGCACAGCGACCGCGAGGCCGACAGGTTCCGCGTTCACCCCCGGTGCGCTGCCCGCCGCACCGGGTCCCGGCCGCCCCTCGTCATCGGCCGCGCTCGTCTCCTCCCTGTCGAAGCCCCTCCGGGTCCCACGCCGAGCTCTTGAGGAGCGGCAGCAGGCTGCTGTGGTCATCGGTCCAAAGAGGGAAATGCGGTGCGGGCGCCTGATGCGGGGCGCTCCCACCAGCGACACCCACCGAGGCGAGGAAATCGGGATTGCGGGTCAGGAGAATCCACAGGCTCCCCCACGAACTGCCGTCGCGGGCCGGTTTCTTGGCGACCTGCACCGACGCCAACCCGAAATGCCGCGCGAGACCCAGGACCACCGGCGTCAGGTCGAGCGTACGGTTGGACACGTCGATCGCGAGGACGCCGTCGGGTCGAAGGTGCCGAAGGTACACCTCGAAGGCCTCGGTGGTCAGGAGGTGCACCGGGATAGCCCCGCTCGAGAAGGCGTCGATGGCGAGGACGTCGAACCCCTGGCTCTCCTCCCTCTCCAGCGAGACGCGCGCGTCTCCCAGGACGAGTTCGACACGGGCGGGTGTGTCTTCGAGGTAGCTGAACACGCCCCCGGTCGCGAATCGGATCACATCCGGGTTGATCTCGTAGAACCGCATGAGATCGCCCTTCTGGCCGTAGGTCGCGATGGTCCCCACTCCGAGCCCCGCCACGCCGATCCGCAGACCACCACCGCCGGGCGCGGAGTCCCGCCTCGGGTGGTTGATGAGCGCGAGGGCCATGCCACTGCCCTCACCGTAGTAGGAGGTGGCCACGCGTCGCTTCGACTCCGAGACAAACTGGAACCCGTGCAGGATGCGGCCGTGACGCAAAAGGTAGATGTGCCGCTCCGGGTCCCCGGCAAAGTCCTCCTCCACCTTCAGCACTCCGAAGAAACCCCGTGAGACCTCCAGGGAGCCGGCCAGCACTGCCGCGATGTGCGCCCGCAGCACCACCGACAGGAGCATCAGCGTCACCGCCAGGCAGCCGGTGGCGAACAGCGACCGGCCATACCAGAGACGCGACCCGCGAACCCGCCGGCCGAGCAACAGGGAGGCCACCAGGATCGCCGCCGCGGCGCCGGCGTAGCGCCACAGGCGGGCGAAGGCAGAGCCCTGAAGCCCCGGGAGGAGGAAGTAGGCCGAGGCGACGACGGCCGCAGTCAGCGTCGCCACAGCGGCGTGAAGCGAGCCACTCCGCAGCCACGAACCGCGATCCTCCAGCAGGGCGAGGAGCGCAAGCACCCCGCAGGCCAAGAGGCCGCCGTGGAGCTCCCAGTACCCGTCGAAAACAACGGGCGCCAACAGGGCGACAAACACGCCCCCGATAGCGCCGCCGGACGCAAGCAGGAGGTAGTACGAGGTCAGGTGCCGCGGATCGGGAGCCAAGCGGGCAAGCTCGCCGTGGCAGACCATGCAGCAGACGACGAGCACGAACGACCACGCGCCGATCTGCAGGAGAACCGGCACGTCCACACCGTGGTACAGCAGGAGACACGCCACAAGAAAGGAAACACCGAGGAGCGGGCCGAAGACCCCGCGCGCGTACCAGCGTTGATCGTGAAAACACACCACAAACGAAAGCAGGTAGAGCGACAGCGGTAGCACCCAGAGGAAGGGGACGACCGCCACCTCCTGCGAGATCTGGTTGGTAACGGCGAGCAGCATCACCGATGCGCCTGCCGGCAGGCCAAGCCAGAGGAGTTGCCGGGCCATGCGGGGTCCCCGCTGCGCAGAGGCGGTGCGGCTCTTCGACGCGGCCCAAGCGTCCTCCGTCGCGACCGCAGAGGCGGCACGGGCTCGCGCCGCGCAGGCGAGGCCGGCCAAGGCGAAGACGACAAACCCCATCCCCCAGACCTTTGCCTGCACCCGGAGGGCGAGCAGCGGCTCCACGATGAACGGGTAGGAGAGCAGTCCCAGGAGCGAGCCCAGGTTCGAAAGAGCGTACAGGCGATACGGGGAGCGCCCGGGCCAGGTGTGGGATAACCACGCCTGGAGCAGCGGGGTGGTCGCGGCGAGTGCGAAAAATGGCAGCCCGACGGTCGCACCGAGCACCGCCAGGATGGCAGGTACCGGGCTCTCCTCCCCGCCGGGTCTCCAACCCGGTCCCGGAAGCAGGGGGGAACCCCACGCCACCAAATGCCAGCCCAGCACCGCCAAGCAGGCGACGATCAGCACGCTGTGGACGAGGGATTGCCGTCGCGTGCTGGCGCGGCCGGTCAGCACGTGGGACCAGGCGTAGCCGCCAAGCAGAGCCAACTGGAAGAAGAGCAGGCAGGTCGTCCAGACCGCCGGTGTTCCGCCGTACCACGGCAGCACCGCCTTGCCGATCACCAACTCAACCTGAAAGAGCAGGAAGGCCGCGAGAAAGGTGCCGAGCGCGAACAGGGCCATGGTCGAAGGAGCATGCTCTGCGGGCGCGGCCGCCATGTCAAGCACCTTCACAGAGACCTCACGCAGGGTGTTTTAGACTCAAAGGGATCAGGGAGGACCCCCCATGCTCTTCATCCTGAGCGTAGTCGTCGCATTCGTTGCCATCATCGCCTGGAGCAAGCTCGCGGCGGCCGGCCGCGGTGACAATTTGGCTGTCGCGGGGGCAACTCGCGCCGGAGCCGGGCTCATCGCCGGCCTCGCGACGCTCTTCGCGGCCTCACAGGTGCTCACGGTGATCCCGGCCGGCCACGTCGGCGTGGTGGACTTCTTCGGCACCGTCTCGCCGGTGACACTCAAGGCGGGGATCAACCCCGTCAACCCCCTCGCCCGCGTCTCCAAGTTCTCGGTCAAGACGCAGGAGATCAAGGAGATCATGGATGCGCCGTCGAAGGAGGGCTTGACGGTCCAGGTCGAGATCAGCGCGCTGTTCCACCTCGACCCCGAGAAGGCCGCCGAGGTCTACAAGAGCATCGGTCCCAACTACCTCCAGATCATCCTGGAGCCGCAGTTCCGCTCGGTCGCGCGCGGCGTCACCGCCGGGTACGAGGCCAAGGCGCTCTACACCTCCGAGCGCGAGATGCTGGCCGAGATCATCCAGAAAGACCTCCAGAAGCTCGTCGGCCCACGCGGCATCACGGTCGAGGCCACGCCACTCCGGCGCGTCGGTCTGCCGAGCGGCCTGACCCAGGCCATCGAGGAAAAGCTCCGCGCCGAGCAGGAAAGCCAGCGCATGCAGTTCGTGCTATTGAAGGAAAAGCAGGAGGCCGAGCGCAAGCGTATCGAGGCCCAGGGGATCGCCGACTTCCAGACGATCGTGACGAAGGGAATCTCCGAGCCGCTGTTGCGCTGGAAGGGGATCGAAGCGACCGAAAAGCTCGCCGCGTCGCAGAACGCCAAGGTCGTCATCATCGGTGCCGGAAAGGATGGCCTCCCACTGATCCTCGACACGAAATGATTTCGGCTTGCCGGGCGGCAAGCCGAGATCACCCCGACCCCGAGCCTCACTCGGGCGAGGGGTCTCCCGGCAACAGCTCAACGTGCTGAATCGCGGTCGCGCTTACCAGCGATGAAATGCGGGATGACCTTCCTTCACCGCCACGAACACTCCCCGGCAGGTGGCGGTGATCCGGTCTCCCGCCTCCAGGCTCGCCTCGACGATCGCCCGGTCCCCGCTCGCCTCCACCACGCGCGCGCGCACCGTGATTGAATCCGTCGACGGCGTGGGGCGTTTGAGGATCACACGGTACTCGGCCGTCACCGTGCACGGTGGGCTGTCGGCTCCACTCGCAGCCATCAGATGGGCGGCTGCCGTCCAGTTGCAGTGGCAATCGAACACCGTCCCGATGATTCCCCCGTTGAGGATGCCGGGGAACGCCTCGTGGTGCGGCGATGGTATCCATTCGCAGATGACCTCGTCCCCCCGCACGAAGCTCTTGATGCGAAGCCCCTCCACGTTCGCCGGTCCGCAGCCGAAACACAGGGTGTTCGGCCCGTAGCGGTCCTGCAGGCTCTTCTCTTCGCTCACCGCGCGAGTGTACGTGTCGCAGGCTTCAGGGGCAAATCGAGGCATGCAACCGACGCAGTGGCACGCTGGTCTCCTGCCGCACGTTCGATGGTCAGGAGGGAAGCGTCAGCTTCGTACCGACGTTGTCCCGGATCCAGTGCTCGTCCAGCCACTCGACGGGGTCCACGGATTTCCCCTGCACGAAGATCTCCAGGTGCACGTGGTCACCGCCGGCGAGCCCGGTCGAGCCGCTCGTCCCCAGCCGCTGCTGTTTGCTCACCATTTCGCCGACCTTGACGGCGATCGTGGACAGGTGGCCGTAGAGACTCAACAGGCCATAGCCGTGGTCCAGGATCACCGCATTCCCGTAGATCGCAAGCCAGCCAGCGAACACAACCTTCCCGGAGTTTGCGGCGGGCACCGGCGCGCGCTCGGTTGACGCGAGGTCGAGCCCGAGGTGGGTCTGGTGGTCCACCACGCTGCCCTTATAGAGGTACGTCCGGTTTTCCGCGAACCCGGCCCGCCGCTGCGTGTTGGGCATCTGCACGAAAGCGCCCCGCCACAGGAACCGTGGCTCCGACTCGCGCGCCAGCTTCGCGATCGTTGCGAGGGTGGAGCGCCGCAGTTCCCCGTTGATGCGCAGGTACTGGTCCAGGAGCGTGCCGCTCGCGTCGAAACCGGGCGTTGCGCTCGCGATCGCGGGCACGACCTTCTCGAGAAAGGCGTCGGTCAGCTCGAGCGTATCCTGACGCGGCGGCGACTGCTTGAAGAGGTTCACGAAGGGCTGCTCGACCCGGTTACCCGCGTCGTCCTCCGCGAACAACCTCACGGCGTTGCCGTCAGAAAGATCCCACGGGATCGCGAACAACGCGAAGCGTTCGCCTTCACCGCCGCCCGGGAGCGGGTAGGATAGCGACTCCACCGTGCCGGCTTGTACGCCGGAGATCGCCGTCTCCGCGCCGACCCGGAACACGACAACACCGGCGCCGCCCTCGCGCACGTAATGCTGCTTCGACTCGAGCTCCAGCCTGGGCGGCCGCAGTCTCACCTGCAGGGACTTCTCCACGATCACAGGCGACTTCGACCGCAGCAGGCCCGCCATGCGGTCCGCGGTGGCCCGCAGCACGACCTCGCCTTCCCGGAGCCAGTCCTGACTCCCCCGCCCCACGGTGGCGGCGAGCTCCGCACCGCCCGTGAACCGCCCGCGGACCGGGCTGAACGACCCGGCACGCGAGAACCGCTGCTCACCCAGCACGATGCTCCTGTCGCCCTGAATTAGCTCGAGCTTGACCGTGCCGAGACCCCCCCAGGGCTCCGAGAAACGCGCCGTGATCCTCGTTGACGCTCCGACCGCCGGGCGTTCGCTCTCGATCGCCACCGAGGGTGCCGGGCCCCGGCGCAGCGCTCCCCACAGCACGTACGCCACGGCGACGAGTGCGAACAGCACCACGACCCAGCGCGGCCTGCGCCGAGGAGCCTTTCCGAGAGTCAACGTTGGCACGCCATTCCTCCCCCGCCGCCAACGCGGCAGCAAAATGGGAGTGTAGCGCGCCCTCGACCGCCCGAAGAGCAGAAAAGGGGGGAACCGCGCGCCGGGGTGAGGACCGTCACGCCGCTTCGGCGGCGGCCGATCTCTCCCGGATGCGCGTCCTGATCAGCGGGAGCAGGGCAAGCATCGGGACGGCGAGGACCGCGGTGAAGGCGAAGTAGCTCGCGTAGCCGAGCCTCTCGACCCCGATCCCGGACAAGGCCCCCACGACGTCACGCGTGAGCGCGAACAGGGCCGACAGCAGCGCGTACTGCGTCGCCGCGTGCTCCCTCTCACACAGGTTCATCAGGAACGAGAGGAACGCCGCCGTTCCCAGCCCCTGTGTGAAAGACTCCAGCATCGAGACGACGTAGATGCTCTCCCTCGGCAGCGTAAACCCTGCCACGGCCGCGTACCCGAGGTGTGGCAGCGCCTGCGCGATCCCAAGCCACAGCAGACTGCGAAAGATCCCGTACCTCTTGACGAACCAGCCTCCCGCCAGCGCCCCGACGATCGTCAGCACCACTCCGAGCGTCACCGAGATCAGGCCGATCTCGCGCAGCGAGTACCCCCGGTCCACCCAGAACGGCTTCACCATCCGCCCCAGTAGCGAGTCCCCGAGCTTGAACAGGGGGATGAAGAGCAGCACCGGCAGCATCTCCCAGCGCAGCATCCAGCGCAGCACTGGGCCGATCGGGTTGCGCCGCTCCTTCACGTCCAACGCAACCCGCGGGCTCATCCAGGAGACGACCGAGAGCAACAGGAAGGCAAGCGCCAGCGCGATCCACAGCGGCGTCCAGCCCGTAACTCCGGCCAGCGTCATCACGCCTCCACCGCCGACCAGGAGCGCGATGCGGGCCGCGGACACTCGCACACCGTTGATGGCGCCCGTCTCCTCGGGAGTCGACACGTCCACCGCGTACGCATCGATGGCGATGTCCTGCGTCGCCGACGCGGTCGTGAACGCCAGCAGCACGCCCCACAGCAGCCAGGACGGGTGCGCAGCATCCAGCGGGATGATCGCGAGTGTGACCAGGGCGAGAGTGAACAGGCAGGCCGAGATCCAATGCTGGCGCGCACCGAAGCGGTCCACGAGCGGTGCCCACACCATCTTCCAGGTCCACGGGAGCGAGAGCAGGCTCATGAGCCCGATGTTCGCCAGCGACACGCCATGTACCCTGAAGTACACCGGCCACACGTCGTACGCGATGCCGAACGGCAACCCCTCGGCGAAGTAGAGCACCGCGATCCAGGCGAGCTTCCGCCGCAGGTCCATTGACGGATTCTAACCGCCCGGCGCCACCGGCGCCCACCTCCGCCACCACGCTGCCCTTTTGCTACGATCCGGTCAACACAAGGGGGGTCACGATGCCCCACTACGACGTCGTTGTGATCGGGTGCGGCCCCGGCGGGGAGCGCGCCGCAATCCAGGCCGCCCGTGCCGGCAAGCGGGTGGCTGTCATCGAGCGCCAGAACGTGGTCGGTGGCACGCGCGTGAACTGGGGCACGATTCCCTCCAAGACGCTGCGCGAGAGCGCCCTTTTCGTCCACTCGCTGACTCGCAACAAGCTTGAAGGGATCCGCTGCGAGATCAGCGAAAAGATCACCGTGGACGATTTCATGTACCGCGAGCGCGTGGTGGTCGGCCGGGAACTGGAGCTCATCAACGAGGCGCTTGAGCGCTACTCGATCGAGGTCTTCCGGGCACACGCGCGTTTCGTCGATGCCCATACAATCGCGCTCTGCGGTTCCGACGGCAGTGTTCTGTCCTCGATGACCGGGGACTTCATCGTTGTCGCCTCCGGCTCCAGCCCGAACCATCCGCCCGATGTGCCGTTCGATGGCCAGACCGTCTTCGACAGCAACACCATCCTGCATCTGCCGCGGATCCCGCCCACGATGCTCGTGATGGGTGCTGGAGTCATCGGCGTCGAGTTCGCCAGCATCTTCGCGGCGCTTGGCATCGAGGTCACCCTGCTCGACACCCGTGACCGCCTGCTGCCGTTCTTGGACCGGGAGGTCGTGGGAATCCTGGAACGCCACCTTGCGGTGCTCGGCATCACGACGATGCACGAAGAGCGCTACGCCACCATCGAACGCCTCACGGGTGAGCCGAACCGGGTGCGCTGCATAACCAAGGCTGGCACGGTCCTCGAGACGGACGCCCTGCTGTACTGCGTGGGCCGCGACGGCAACACCCGGGACCTCAATCTCGAGGCGGTCGGACTCAAGCCGAACGACTACGGCCTGCTGCAGGTGAACCAACACTACCAGACCGCGGTCTCTAACATCTACGCGGTGGGGGACGTGATCGGCTACCCGGCGCTGGCCAGCACGTCGATGGAGCAGGGCCGCCAGGCCATGCGTCACGCCTTCAACATCCCCGGCCTCACGTCGAAGACCGAGGTGCTGCCCTTCGCGGTCTACTCCATTCCGGAGGTGAGCTACGTCGGCGACACCGAAGAGGAACTCCAGAAGAAGGGGGTTGACTACGTGGTGGGCCGCGGGGATTATGACATGAACCCGCGCGGCCAGATCATCGGAGACACCCAGGGCATGCTCAAGCTGCTCTTCGAGGCTGGCTCGCTGAAGCTCATCGGCGCCCACATGATCGGGTACGCCGCAAGCGAGCTGATCCACATCGGCCAGGCGTTCCTGCGAGCGGGTGCGACCGCCCCCCAGATCGCCGAGACGATGTACAACTACCCCACGCTCTCCGACCTCTACAGGCACGCGGCGCTCAAAGCGCTGCAGGCGGCCCGGCAGAGGAACGCAGCCGGTCCCCGGAGTGCGCCCGCGGTTTGACACTCCCCCTTCGGGCCCGTATCGTCTGAGACCGCACAACTGAGATTTCTGTTGCCATGCCGGGAACGAAAGGAGCAGCGACCATGAAGAAAGCCGAGTTGCCACCGCTTCCCTTCGGGCTCACGGCGCTCGAGCCGTACTACGACGCCAAGACGCTCGAGCTGCACCACGGCAAGCACCACCAGGCCTACGTCGCCGGCCTCAACGCGGCCCTCGACAAGCTGGTGGCCGCCCGGGCGGCTGGCGATTGGGCAGCGGTCAAGCACCTGCAGCGCGAGGTGGCGTTCCACGGCGGCGGGCACCTGCTCCACTCCATCTTCTGGACCAACATCGCCCCGGGCGGCGGTGGCGCGCCCGAGGGGGCGCTTGCCGCTGCCATTACGGGGGAGTTTGGGTCGTTCGCCGCGTTCGATGCCCACCTGCGTGCCGCGACCAACGCCGTGGAGGGCTCGGGGTGGGGCGTGCTGGCGGCCGAGCCGGCCACCGGCCAGCTGGTCATCCTCCAGGTCGAGAAGCACCAGAACCAGGTGGTACCTGGCTGGGTCCCGATCCTCGTCGTCGACGTCTGGGAGCACGCGTACTACCTCAAGTACCAGAATCGGCGCGCCGAATGGGTGGATGCGGTGATGCAGCACCTCGTCAACTGGGCCGACGTGGCTCGGCGGTACGCCGCCCTCCTGCGTCCGGCGGCAGGATAGGGCGCCCACCACCCCACGAACGCACACGCGCCGCCGGCCTTTCCGATGCCGCCTGCGGTGCGGCCGGCTCCTCGAAACTGGTATGAAGGACCGGCTTCCTCGGTACGGTATCATCGCGCCGCCGACACCGGCAGCACCGCGAACGACCATGGAACCGAAGCCACGTCCTCGCTCTCCGGGACCGCCACGGCCGGTCATCGGCCTCGTGGGCGTCAACCCCGCCCTGCCCTCGTTCCGCCTCCGGCTTGCTCCGCTCGTGCCGACACTCGAGGAACTCGGCGTGGCCGCGAAGGTGCACCCGCTGCAGGGGCCCGAGTGGTGGCGGGTTTGGCGCCTTGCAAAGGCCTGGCGCTCCAGCGACCTCCTGCTCTTCTCCAAGCTGAAGCTGCTGCCCGGCGAGCTGGGGTTCGTGGCGAGGTCGTGCAGGGAATGGGTGCTCGACGTGGACGACGCAATCATGTTCCGCAAACCGCCCCGCCACGGCGATCCGCCCGACCAGGCCCGCTGGCGGCAGCGACGGTTCGAGCGCATGGTGTCGCGCTGCCGGCTGGTGGTGGCCGCCTCCCACTCGCTTGCCTCGGCGATCACACCCAAGGCCGCTCGCGTCGAGGTGCTGCCGACCCCGGTGCGTCTTGCGGCCTACCCCCAGGCCACCCTCGCCCGGGAAGGGCCCCTCACCCTCGCCTGGATCGGCCTCGGCGCCAACCTCCGGTACGTCGCCGACCTGGCACCCATCCTGCGGGAGCTTGCACGCGAAGGTGTCGTGGGTGAGCTGCGCCTGATCTCGGACCGGTTGCCGGAGATGCCGGGGGTGCCGTGTCGCCTGGTGCCGTGGAGCGAGCAGACCGAGGGCCTGGAGTTGGCGGCGTGCGACGTCGGCCTGGCACCGGTTCCCGACGACGCGTGGACGCGCGGCAAGGGAGCCTACCGGAGCATCCAGTACGCCACCACGGGGCTGCCGACCGTCGCGTCGCCAGTAGGTGCCAACCGTGAGGTTGTCGTGCCGGGTGAGACCGGACTCTGGGCTACAACCCCGACCGAGTGGCGAGACGCGCTGCTTTTGCTGGGGAGGGACCCGGCGCTGCGCCGCCGACTGGGGGCCGCCGCCCGCGAGCGGGCACACCAGTATGACTGCTCGGTGGTCAGCCGCAGGTACGCCGAGCTTCTCCTGCGACTCCTCGGCGAGCGCGGGGTCGCGACCTGACCGCAGAGCGCGCCACCGTCTCGACCGGGTCTCACCCTCATGACGCCGCGGTTGCAGGGAGGCGTGCTGACCGCTACCCTTGCCGTGCCGCTGCTCTGCAGGCACCCGGGGGACGAGATGCCGGAGATCGAGATCGCTGGTCGCACCTTTGCCGTGGACGAGGAGGGCTTCCTCCAGCAGCCGGAGATCTGGGACGACGAGGTTGCGAAGCTCTTCGCCACGAGCGAGGGAATCGGCGAGATGACCCCGGAGCACTGGGCGGTGGTGCGAATGATCAGGGAATACTACGTCGCGAACGGCACCGCGCCGATGGTGCGGCTGCTCTGCCAGAAGACCGGCCTGCCGCTGAAGGCGATCTTCAAGCTCTTCCCCGCCGGACCCGCCAAGGGTGCCTGCAAGGTCGCCGGCCTGCCGAAGCCCGAGGGGTGCGTCTGACGCGGCGGTCTCCGGAATGACTGCGGGCTCCCTCATCCTGCTCGCGGCGCTGCTGGTTGCGGGCGCGGCGTTTCTCGCCGAGCGGCTGTCGCCACGTTTCTCGGGGGTGCCGGCGCCGGTGGCTCCGCCGCGGGGCAGTGCTGCCGCAGGCATGGTCTACGCCTTCACCCTGGCGTTCGGCCCTGGTGCGAAGGAGAGCGCCTCCCTCCACCTCCCGAGCTACCTCGCCGGCATCGCGTATCACCTCGGGATCTTCGCAGCCATCGCAAGGCTGCTCACGACCCTGGTGCCGGTGACCGTTCCCCCGGCAGTGGACGTCACGGCCGTCGTCCTATTCGCTGTTGGCCTCGGCTGCGGCCTCACGCTGCTGGGCAAACGCGTTTTCGATGCGAGGCTGCGTGCGATCAGCGTGCCCGACGACTTCCTTGCCAACCTGCTGGTGGACACCACGCTCGTGACCGGAATCGTTGCCTCCCTCGACCACTCCCTGGTAGCGCTCTTCCAGGTCACGGGCGCGGCTCTGCTCGTCTATGCGCCTCTCGGCAAGCTGCGCCACATGCTCTTCCTCCTTGTCAGTCGTCGGTGGTTGGGCGCGACGCTCGGCCGTCGCGGGGTGCGCCCTTCACCACCGCCTGGGGTCTCCCGTGGCTGACCGCTCGGTCACGCCGGATGCCGTGGGGCGTGCGCTGGAGGTGTTGCGCGAGCGACTCGACCGCCGCACCGCGGCGTTCCTCAACGCGTGCGTGCGGTGCGGCCTGTGCGCGGAGACCTGTCACGTGTACCTGGCGGACTGCGAGCCCGACTCAACGCCGGCCGCGAAGGTCGAGCGCCTGGCTCGCCTCTTTCGGCGCTACCACACCGTGCTGGGCCGCCTGACACCTGGACTCGTCGGCGCCGAAGCCATGACGGAGGACACGCTCCAGGCGCTCGCTGCCGCCGCCTTCGGCCGCTGCACGCTGTGCGGGCGCTGTGCGCTCAACTGCAGCGTGGGCCTCGATCCGGCCTCGATCCTGCGCTTCGCTCGCACGGTGCTGGGGGCGGCAGGTTTGGTCCCGCAAGGGATCCGAGCCAACATCGAGGCGGCGCAGGCGACCGGAAACACGATGTCGATCTCGCCGGAGGACGTGCGAGAGACGATCGCATGGCTCGAGGAGGACCTTCGCCAGACGATCGGTGATCCTGAGGTCTGCATGCCAGTGGACCGCCAGGGCTCCCGAGTCCTCTACGCGTTGAACCCGCGCGAGCTGAAGTTCTTTCCCCTCTCTATCTCAGCCGCAGGCGCCATCTTCCACGCAGCCCGCGAGAGTTGGACGCTGACGGCAACCGATTTCGACATCACCAACTATGGCTATTTCGCCGGAGACATGGAGGCACAGCGCGCCATCGCCTCGCGGCTGATCGGCCGCGCGGAGGAGCTTAGCGTCCAGGAGTTGGTCGTGGCTGAGTGCGGGCACGGCTACCGCACCCTGCGTTGGGAGGCGCCGGAGTGGCTCGGCCGACCGCTCCCTTTCGCTGTGAAGAGCTTCGTCGAGGTAATGGCGGAGTACCTCGCCGCAGGGCGCCTCCGCCTCGACCCCTCGAGGAACCCGGATCCGGTGACGCTTCACGACCCCTGCAACCTGGTGCGCAATGGAGGCGTGATCGAGGAGCCGCGCTACCTCCTGTGCCATGCGGTCACGACCTTCGTCGAGATGACGCCCAACCGGGAGGATAACTACTGCTGCGGGGGTGGAGGAGGGCTGCTTGCGGCCTCCGAGCACACCGCCAGACGCCTGGTGTCCGGAAGGGTGAAGGCCGACCAGATCCGGGCCACGGGTGCCAAGGTTGTGGTCTCTCCCTGCCACAACTGCATCGACCAACTCATGGAACTCAACCGTCACTACGCGCTTGGAGTCGAGGTCAGGACGCTGGGCGAGGTCGTTGCCGACGCCCTGATTCTTACGGGCACCGGCTAGACCCTTGCGTCCGCGGCGATCTCGGCCACCGCGGCGAGCGCCGCGTCGATGTCGCTCGGCTTGTTGAGCGGGCCGACGCTGAGCCGTACGGTCCCGCGTTCCCCGGTTCCCATCTGCCGGTGAATGAGCGGAGCGCACTGCAGACCGGTGCGCACGGCGATGTTGTGGTCAACATCGAGCATCGTGCCGACGTCCGCCGGATCACGACCTTCCACCGTAAGCGAAAGCACCGGCAGCCTGTTCTCCAGCCTGGTGGTGCCGTGCAGGGTCACCCCCGCGATGGCAGCGAGGCCTTCCTGAAGGCGGGCGAACAGCTCCATCTCGTGACGGTAGATGTTCTCCATCCCGCGCTCCGCGATGTACGCCTGGGCAAAGTGCAGCCCGGCAATCCCCAGGACGTTGCCCGTGCCCGCCTCCAGGCGGTACGGGTACTCCTCCAGGTGGTACGGGTCCACGGAGTTGACGCCGGTGCCGCCGAAACGGGTTGGGCGGATGCCCACGCCTTCACGCACGTACAGCCCGCCGATCCCTGTGGGCGCGAGTAGCGACTTGTGGCCGGTGAAGGCGAGCACGTCGATGTCCATCGCCTGCACGTCGATCGGAATCACGCCGGCGGTCTGCGCCGCATCCACGAGGAGGAGGACGCCGCGGTCACGGCATACTCTCCCGACCTCCGCCACGGGCTGGATCGTGCCGATGACGTTGGAGCCGTGGTTGACCGCTACGAGCTTGGTGTTGCGCCGCAGGCGCCGCCTGATCTCGGCGGGGTCCACGACCCCGTCGTCTGCCACCGCCACGTATTCCACCGTGACGCCGCGCTCCCGGGCCATGTGGTTGAGCGGCCGGATCACCGAGTTGTGCTCGATGGTCGTGGACACCACGTGGTCGCCGTCCTCGAGGATCCCCTGGATTGCGAGGTTCAAAGCATCGGTGGCGTTCGAGGAGAATATCAACCGGTTGGGGTCGGTCCCGCCGAAGAGACGGGTGAGCTCCTTGCGGGTCACCGCGACCAGTTCTCCGGCCACCAGGCACAGATCGTAACCCGAGCGGCCGGGGTTCACGCCGAAGCGCGTGTACGCGTCGAGGGCGGCGATGAGTACTTCCCTGGGCTTCGGAAAGGTCGTGGCGGCGTTGTCGAGATAGATGATCTTGCTCGAGTCGAGTGCAAGGTCCATCGCGCGTGACCCCCCGGAAGGCGTGGCGGCGCCCCGGCGGCGCGGCCCGGCGCGGATCGTATCACGGACCTGTGACCGCTCCGGGCAAAGGCTTGACAAAATGATTTTGAAGACTAGACTCTTTTGCAATTCCCCCCCACTGAGGGAGGAAACCATGACAAGAGCGTCAATCGCAGCGATTCTGGGCGCCATCGCAATCGCGGCAGGGGGGTGTCAGCAGGCCCAACAGCAGGCTGCGGCCCCCAGTCCGGTGGAGCGCGGCAAGTACCTCGTCACCACGATGGGGTGCAACGACTGCCACACGCCGTGGAAGCTGGGGGAGAAGGGGCCCGAGCCCGATATGACCCGCATGCTCTCCGGCCACCCGGAAGGGATGAAGCTCCCACCGGCTCCTGCAGTGCAGCCTCCCTGGGGCCCGATGGCGGCGCTGTCCATGACCGCCTGGTCCGGCCCGTGGGGGATCAGCTACACGGCCAACCTGACACCGGACCAGGAAACCGGGATCGGCGCCTGGTCCGAGGAGAATTTCATCCAGGCGCTGCGCACCGGCAAGCACCTGGGCGGAGGCAGGGACATCCTCCCCCCAATGCCCTGGCAGTGGTACGGCAAGCTGAGCGACGACGACCTAAAGGCGATCTTCGCCTACCTGAAGGCAATCCCACCGATCAAGAACACCGTGCCGGATCCGGTTCCGCCGGCACCTGCAGGCAAATAGCGCTCGGGAGCTTGACAGCCGCTTCGAGGCCGGCCCAACGGCCGGCCTCGTCGTCTCCCACTCGGCGTCAGCGGAGCGAACTCTCCCTGCGCAGGCGGTAGCCCATCAGCTCCCGGAACCCCGAGTGGGTCGGGTCGTACTCGGAGGGCCGGTCCGGTTTGTCCCAGGAGATCATCGTCTCCCTGCCGACGACATTGTCATCGTCCCGCGCCGAGTGACGCACCCGCTGGCCGCGGCGTCACGCTCGTCGGCGCCGCGCCGGCGCACAGCTTCGGAGCGGAGGTTTCCAGCAACAGTGCAGGAGTCGTTGCTCCCAACTCCCCTCGGTGGTGGGGCTTGCGCACCGACCGACCCGGACCTATCCTCGGCCACGCCAACCGGACCGTTTTGCGCCCTACGCCAGGAAGCGGAACGGCACTAGGAAGTGAGGCGACCTAAGCATGTCGACGCACCTCGAGGCAGCACTGCAGCAGGACCTGGAGCAGATCCGTTCCAAGGTCACAGAAATGGGCGATCTGGCCGAGAAGGCGATCAGGGCCAGCATCAAGGCCGTCGTGGAGAAAGACCGCCAGCTCGCCTTTGCGGTGATCTTGCGCGACCAGTACATCGACGATCTGGAAAAGCAGCTCGACAGGTTGTGCCTCGAGTTCCTCGTGCGTCACCAGCCGGCCGCCAGCCTTCTCCGCTTCGCCTACGCCGCCATCAAAATTAACCTCGAGCTCGAGCGTGTCGGCGACTATGCGGAGAGCATCGCTCGCGAGGCCGTCCGCCTGACAAAGGTCGATGCCCCGCTGCCCATCGATCTGATCCAGCAGATCGTTACCGTCGCCGTTCCGATGCTCCACGACGCCATCCAGGCCTTCGTCCACCAGGACCCGGACCTTGCACGCCGCACCGTCGAGTCGGACGAGGCGGTCGACCTGCTGCGCGACAAGCTCACGGCGGACCTCACCCAGGCGTACCGCGATGGGAAGCTGCCATTCGAAGCACTCAACCCTCTGGTCGTGCTGGCGCGCCGGCTCGAGAGGGTTTCCGACCAGGCCCGCAACATCAGCATGGAGACGCTGTACATGTGCACCGGCGAGTACGCCAAGCACCCCGGATCCGAGGTCATGCGCGTGCTTTTCGTCGACGAGCACAACACCTGCAGGAGCCTGATGGCCGAGGCGATTGGCATGGGCCTGCATGAGCCCGGCTTCGTCTTTTCCAGCGCTGGCGTGGAACCCCTGCCGGTCGATCCGACCACCGCCAGCTTCATGGCCTCCAAGGGTTTCGACGTGGCTCGGGCGGTGCCGAAGGCGATTACCCAGGTCCCCAACATCGACCACCAGGACGTGATCGTCCTGCTTTCCCCCGAGGCGAAGCGCGTCTTTCCCCGCAGGCCACGGAAAGCGGTGCTCCTTGAATGGGCCGTTGACGACCCCCGAACGGTGCAGGGCACCGAAGCGCAGATCACCGCCGCCTACGAGGCCACGTACGCCTATGTCCAGGGCCAGATCCGTGATCTGGTCTCGGCAATCCGGGATGCCAGCCGACTCTAGGAGCCCTTCCACTGGTTCCTCGGCCCGCGCCCGTTCTGGTACACTTTCGGCCCGCTAGGTGCCACTTCCACTTTGTCCGACTGCCACGTCTGAGCGTCCCCAGCTCCTCAGGGACAGGCAGGCCGCGTCGTCGGATCGTGACGCGAGAAAGGAACTTCCCGTGAGCCGCCACACGTCACCAGTTGCAGCCGTTCTCCTTATCGCCGGCCTGAGCGCGGGTTTTGGGGCGCTGCTCCTCCCCAACGGGTGCGGCGGCGGAAAAGGGCCCAAGCCAGCCAACGCCACCATTCAGGTGAAGGGCTCCGACACCATGGTGAACGTCGCTCAGGCCTGGGCCGAGGAGTACAAGAAGGTCGAGCCGGGGGTCGAGGTCGAGGTGTCGGGGGGAGGCTCAGGGGTCGGGATCGCCGCTCTGGAGAAGGGCACCATCGACATCGCCAACGCCAGCCGCGACATGAAAACCGACGAGATCGAGCAGGCCAAACGCAACACCGGCAAGGAGCCGAAGGAGTTCATCATCGGTTTCGACGCCCTCGCCGTCTACGTCAACAAGGACAATCCGCTCAACGAGGTTTCCCTGGACCAGCTCTCCCAGATCTTTGCCGAAGGGGGCACGATCACCACGTGGTCGCAGCTCGGCGTCAGCATTCCTGGGGTCTCCGACGACACCATCGTGCGGGTGAGCCGGCAGTCGAGCTCAGGCACCTACGAATTCTTCCGCGAACACGTGCTCAACAGGAAGGACTTCAAGCTCGGCTCTCGCGACATGAACGGCTCCAAGGAAGTGGTCGAGCTCGTCGGCACCACAAAGACGGCGATCGGGTACAGCGGCATGGGGTACACGACCCCGTCGGTGAAGATGTTGAGGCTCGCCCGCAAGGCAGGCGACCCGGCGGTCGCGCCCACGGTCGAGAACACCCTCAACAAATCGTACCCGCTCGCCCGTTCCCTCCAAGTGTACACGCTCGGCGAGCCGGAGGGCGCGGTCAAGAAGTACGTCGAGTGGATGCTCTCGAAGGCGGGTCAGAGAATCCTGCAGGAAAGTGGCTACGTGCCGATCCCGCATCAGAACTAATCCTCACCCACCCCGGCGATGACGGCCCACGGCCCCCAGACCCCGCACACCGTCGGCTCGCGCCCGAGCCGCAGCGCGCTGGCTGTACTCGGCGAAAGGGTGCTCGAGAACCTGATCCGGTTGAGTGGGGTGAGCGCGATCTTCTTCGTGCTCGCGATCTTCTTCTTTGTCTTTCGCGAGGCGGCTCCGGTCCTTGTGAGCGACTCGTTCTCGCTCAAGGAGTTCCTTTTCAGCGTCGAGTGGTACCCGACCTCCGACGTCAACGTCCGCTATGGCATCCTCGGGCTCATCGTCGGCACCGCCTGCGTGAGCGGCCTGGCGGTGCTGATCGCCGTGCCTTTCAGCCTGGGATCGGCCATCTTCATCGCCGAGTTCTGCGGCCCACGCCTGCGGGAGGGCCTCAAGGTCGTGATCGAGCTGCTGGCCGCTATCCCGAGCGTCGTCTGGGGCTTCATCGGCCTGACAGTGATGAGCCGGTTGATCGTCGCGGTCACCGGTGCGCCGGTCGGCGTCAACGTGCTCAACGGGGGCATCATCCTAGCCCTCATGTGCGTGCCGATCATCACCTCAATCGCCGAGGACGCCCTCAAGGCCGTTCCCGACTCCTACCGCGAGGCGGCCCAAGCCCTCGGCGCAACCAAGTGGCAGATCGTCTACCGCGTGCTCCTGCCCGCCGCGAAGAACGGTCTCCTTGCCGCCGTTTTGCTCGGCGTTGGCCGCGCGGTTGGGGAAACGATGGCGGTGCTGATGGCGACGGGTCACGCCGTCCACATCCCCCGTTCCCTGCTCGACTCGGTCCGGACCCTCACAGCCAACATCGCCGCCGAGCTCGGGGAGGCGTCGGTCAACTCTGAGCACTACCGTGTCCTGTTCCTCACCGGCGTTCTGCTCTTTCTAATCACCTTCATGATCAACCTCACGGCCGATCTGGTGGTCCGCGGCGTGAGGCGGGAACGCTAGCGTGGCACGCGAACCAGTCGCGCCGGTCGACCCCGCCGTTCGGTTCTGCGAAACGGTGGCTGGACGTCGCCACCGGCGCAGCGAGGCGCTCGCCCGCGGCGTCTTCCTGACCATGGCGGCGGCGATGGTGCTGCCCTTGTTGCTGCTGGTCACCTACCTCATCGTAAAAGCGGCTCCCGCGCTGTCGCTCGAGTTCCTTCTCGACGTGCCGCGCCGCGGCATGCGCGCCGGCGGCATCTGGCCAGCGCTGGTCGGCACGGTCTACCTCGTGCTGGGCGCGTTGGTCGTTTCGGCTCCGATCGGCGTCATGGCCGCGATCTACCTCAAGGAGTACGCTCGCGACAACGCCTTCCACCGCACAATCAATATGGCGGTAATCAACCTCGCCGGCGTGCCCTCGATCGTGCACGCGTTATTCGGCCTCGGCGCCTTCGTCTACGCCGCCCGTTTCGGCTACTCGATCATCTCGGCCTCGCTTACGCTGGCGATCATGACGTTGCCTGTCATCATCACCTCGACTCGCGAGGCTCTCAACGCCGTCCCGCAAGCCTTTCGCGAGGCATGTTGGAACGTGGGCGCAACGCGGTGGCAGACGATCCGCGGCGTGGTGCTTCCCAACTCCATCTCCGGCATCCTTACCGGCGTCATCCTCGAGGTCAGCCGGACAGCCGGGGAGACGGCGCCGATCATGTTCACCGGCGCCGTGTTCTTCAAGGCCGTGCAACGCGGCGACCTGCTGCCGTACGGCCTGAACGACCAGGCGATGGCACTCTCGATGCACCTGTACACGCTCTCCACCCAGGTGCCCGACGTGCCGGAGGCGCTGCCCTACGCGACGGCCGTCGTGCTGCTCGGGACCGTTCTCACAATGAACGCGCTGTCGATCGTGCTCCGGTTCTGGCTGCGAACCCGGAAGAAGTGGTGAGCTGATGGCCGACGTCAAGACCGTGGTCGCCAAGGACCTCCGGCTCGCTTATGGAGCGCGCGAGGTCCTCCACGGGGTTTCGTTCGAGATTGCCCACAACGACATCTTCGCCATTATCGGCCCCGCCCAGTCGGGCAAGACGTCGCTCTTGCATTGCCTCAACCGAACGATCGATTTCGTCGCCAACGCCACGGTTTCCGGCACGTTGCTCTTCGACGGCGACGACATCCGGAGGGTCAAGGATGTCTACTCCCTCCGCCGACGGATCGGCATGGTATCGCCGCTGCCCGTCGGGCTGCCACTCTCCATCTACGACAACGTCGCATTCGCGCCGCGCTGCGCGGGAATGCATCAGAGGAGCGAACTGGACGCCTTGGTCGAGAGGTGCCTCCGCCAGGCCGCCCTCTGGGACGAGGTCAAGGACCGCCTGGCCAGCCTCGGGACGGCTCTCTCCGGAGGTCAGCAGCAGCGCCTCACCATCGCCCGTGCGCTGTCCCACCAGCCCGAGGTGCTGTGCCTGGACGAGTTCTCCATAGCCATCGACCCGGTGACCACGATGCGCATCGAAGATGTCCTGAAGGAGCTTAGCCGGGAGATGACCATCATCCTCGTCACCAACCTCGTGCAACAGGCCCGCCGCCTGGCAGACCGCACCATGTTCCTCTGGAACGGGGAGATCATCGAGCTGGGCACGAGCGAGGTGATCTTCTCCGAACACCCCGGCGACCGCAAGACCTACGAGTACGTCCACGGGATCTTCGGATGACGGACGCTCCCGCCTTTGCGATCGTCACGCGGGGCCTCAACCTCTGGTACGGCTCCTTCCAGGCGCTCATCAACGTGTCGGTCGGAATTCCGCATGGCCTGATCACCTCGCTTATCGGGCCCTCGGGTTGCGGTAAGACCACGCTCCTGCGCTGCTTCAACCGGGTCAACGAGCGCTACGACTACGTGCGCACTGAAGGTGAAATTGAGCTGCTGGGCAAGAACATCTACGATCCCGATGTCTCCCTCGTCGAGTTGCGGAAGTCCGTCGGCATGGTGTTCCAACGCCCGAACCCGCTGCCAATTTCCGTCTACGAAAACGTGGTCTTCGGGCTCCGGATTCACTCCGGCCGCGGCAGCCTCACGCGCGCAGACCTGGACGCCGAGGTTGAACAGGCCCTGACCGAGGTTGGCCTTTGGAAGGATCTCAGGGACCGCCTGCGCACCCGGGCGACGACGCTCCAGCTCGAGCAGCAACAGAAGCTCTGCATCGCGCGCCTGTTGCCCCTCAAGCCGGAGATCATCCTGATGGACGAGCCCTGCTCGGCCCTCGACGTGGACGGCACCCGAGGCATCGAGGAGCTGATGTTCACACTCAGGGGGCGGTATACGATCGTCATCGTCACGCACAACATGGCCCAGGCTCGGCGCACGAGTGACGAGTGCATCTTCATGCTGCTCGGTAGGGTCATCGAGCACACTCGCACGGCCGATCTCTTCCTCAGTCCGAAGAATCTACAGACCGCCGAGTACATCGAGGGCCGGTACGGGTGAGCGGATGGTAGTTCGATGCCTCTTACGCCCTGGGTTGTGCGACGCTGCCACCACCGCTAGAAGTTGACATGGCGGTCCTGCCAAAGCGGTGGTAATCGAACGTCGCCTGGACGGCACGTCCGGCGATCCAGACCGTCACCAGCGCCAGGATGATGTTTCGGCCACCCGAGATCCGAATAGGGCCGAGGAGATCAAGCAGAGTCAAAACGCTCGCACCGCTCCCCACCAGCAGAACGAACACCGCGGCCAGTCGGCTCGCGGTGGCCCAGATGACTGCCCCACACGCCGCGTAGAGCGCCGCGTCCACGAGCGCGGCTGGGTCCCGAGCCAGGGCGAGAACGGTTTGAATGACCGCGACGATCAGAAGGGCTTTGCCGAGATCGCTTGCCAGGAGACGAGCGCCGTCGCAGTCCTCGATCGGCGCAAAGAGCCGCTCCACCAGTGGACGCTCAGCTGTCCTTTCGGCCATGGTCACTCCCGTGCCGCTATTGTCTCAGTGTTGACCGGTAACGTGAAGCTGCGGTGAACGCAGGCTCCCCGTGTCCGCGCCCGCTCGATTCCTCCCGGCGTCGCTTCACAAGCTGCCTGCCAGGAACGTGCAAGATGCTCCTCACGCACAGCATCGGCATCACCACGGCTTCTGACAGCCCACGGGCAGTGGCACTGAGATCAGTTTCACGGCCCCTTCACCTTGGAGACGCGGAGGTCTCACCTGGATGTAGGAGCTTGTATCCGGGAGGGTGGGCCGGTTCAAGGCCCGAATCCCGGGAGGAAACATGCGGTACCGCAACATGGACATGCACGTCCACTCCTGCTTCTCGGTCGAGGACGTGCCGGGTCTCAAGGGCTTCACGTTCTCGCCAAAGGAGACGCCCGACGAACTCTATTCCCGTGCCAAGGCGCGCGGGATGGACTTCGTCACGATCACCGACCACGACACCATCGCCGGGTGCCTCGAATTCATCGCCCACCATCCGGACGTGAAGGACTTTGTGGTCGGTGAGGAAGTGTCCACACAACTGCCACAGAGCAAGCTCACGGTTCATATCAACGCCTACGGTCATAACCTCGCACAGCACGAGGAGTTGCAGCGGCGTCGCGACGACGCCTTCGCGGTCGCAGCATACTGCAGGGACGAGGGCCTGTTCTTCGTCTGGAACCATCCCTTCTACCGGGAGAACCTCTCGACGATCGAGGAGCAGGAGTTCATGCGCCTCGTCGCCGAGGTGCCGGTTATCGAGGTCCGCAACGGCGGCCGCATGCAGGTGCTCAACGTCCTCGCCGAGGAAATCGCGGTCCGCGAGGAGAAGGCGATGCAGGGCGGCAGCGACACCCACACAGGCAACATCGGTTCGGTCTACACCGCGGTCCCATGTCACGACCTGAACGGATTCTTCGCCGGCATCCTCTCCCGCACAAGTCGCATCGTCGGCCAGCACTCCACCCGACACAACTTCCTTGTCCACAACTTCCTCGCAGGCCGCCGTCACACAGTGGATCTGAACTGCCGCCGCGTGACATCGCGCATCCAGCGAGCGCGCATGCGTAGCCTGGGATGGCTGGCCCTTGCGCTGGCCCCCTGGGTCGTACATCGCCACTTCCGGGATCAACTAGTCATGGCGCGGATTGCGCTCGCCAACCTCTCGGCGTTCAGCCATCTCAACAACGGCCTCCTGCTCGACGCCGCCTAAAGCAATCGGTGCGCTACTTCCCGAGTTGTGTGACGACCTCGGCGATCCGGTAGGTGCCGAACTTCGGAAGCCGCACATATCCCGACCAAGCGGCGCCCGCGAGCGTGCCCTCATTAAGCCACTCACGCAGCCACTCCCAGGCTTCGCGCGGAGATTCCTGCTTGAATCCCGCGCCGCGGTGGAGGGCCCAGCGCCGGTTGGCACGCTCGTGGGCGCCCACTGGGCGGGAAAACACCAGAGGGATTCCCAGTGCGCCGTAGAACGTCATTTCGCTTGGCTTGGTCCACAGGATGTCGGTCTCGGAAAGAAGATCGTTGAAGAGACGGTAGTATTCGCCAAAGTCGCGCCCCCAGAGGATCCTGACCGCGGATCCCAAAAGGGGGTGCAGACCTGCCTCTTCGAGCCAATGCTCGACACGCCCAGCTGCTTCGCGACGCACGCCGGTCGAGATGGCCAGGCGAATCCGTCCCTGTTCAAGCGGCCGCCGCAGCGAAGGGATGAGCTGTCGCGCGATGGCCAACTGAGCGCCCGCCCCTCCTACCGCAAACGTCACCAGGGGCGGACGTCCGGTCTCGTCGCGCGGCGGCGGCCCGAGGAAGTGATCCAGTTCGCCCCGCATTTGCTCGCGGAATACGCCTTTCGGGTCGAGCCGAACAAGTCGAGCCACCAGGTTTCGCTTAAGTCCCGACAGCTCTGGACCTCCGAGCAATTCCGGCGGGAGCGGGAAACCAGTGAGATGGATGAATTCTGCGGGTACCCCGCATGCGCGCAGGCGCCGGAGGACGCGCTCGGAGGGCACGCAGTAATGAACGACCGAGTGTGCGGCGTGCCGGGAAACCCATGCCCGATTGACGTCTGTGTCCGTCACCACACACACCGCCTTTGGGTAGCCGTGATAATCGGCAATCACCGCGGGCGCGTAGAAGGTCGTCACCAGAGTAGCATTCTCCCGGCGCAGGAAGTCCATCATCGTCTTTCCGAGGCCGCGGCGTGCCATTGCTTCGAGCACCGTGACACTGAGCGTCGGTTTGGACTGGTTGCGCACGCCATAGATCTCCGGGATGAAGGTGATCGTGTCCAGGACGGCGCGCAGCGGTCTCCCCAGGAACGGAAGCTGTGAGCCACGAGATATGAGCTCATAGCCGGCGCGTACCTGGCCCCAGCGGCGCTGCTCTCGCGCGGATGCGAGCGGCGGTCGGTCCAACTCGAGCACGTTGCTACTGAGGGCGTCTGCCAGGGCGTACGCGGCCCGCAGATGGCCGTACCCCATGTCCACCGCCACAAGGGCTCGCACGCCAGCCGCTGGGGCGTTCTTCTCCTCGACCGTCACGAATCCTCCGTGGAGCGAGAGCTTAGCACTGCACAAGCGCTTCGCCCGTGCTTCGCACAAACTTCACACGCCAGGATCATGGTGGCGACGTGGGCATGGCGATCCTCCTCGCGATCCTCGCCTTTGGCCTCTGCGTGCTCACGCTCATGGCCGTGGCGCAGCGACGTCAACTGGCCACCACGATGCCCTCACCACCCCAGGTGCTCCCCGGGGTCAGCATCCTGAAACCGATGAAGGGTGTTGACCCGGGGTTGGCAGAGAACCTCGAGAGCTTCTTTCAGCTCGACTACCCCGACTACGAGGTACTCTTCGGCGTCGACGACCCCGACGATCCGGCCGGCGCGTTCGCGCTGCGGATCGCCGCCGCGCATCCGAACGTCAGGAGCTGTGTCGTGGTGGATGCCCGCGACGTCGGGTTCAACCCCAAGGTCAACAACCTGGCCAGGCTCCTCCGGCACTCCACGCACGAGATCCTCTGGATCTCGGACAGCAACACCCGGGTTGCTCCCGACACTCTGCGGGACCTCGTCGCGCACCTGGAGCAGCCCGGCGTTGGCCTCGTCTCGTCGCCCTTCCGGGGTATTGGGACCCGGGGGTTGGGTGGGGCCTGTGAGAGTCTCCAGCTCAACACGTTCGTCATGGGCGGCGTCAGCGCTGCGCACCGGCTCCTGAAGGAAGTGTGCGTCGTGGGCAAGTCCATGCTGCTGCGGCGCTCCACACTCTCAAAACTTGGAGGGTTCGCGTTTCTCGGCCGCTTCCTCGCCGAGGACCAGGTCTGCGGTGAGGAGGTCGCGCGGCTGGGCCTCGGCGTCACGGTGTCCGGCAGGGCGATCGACAACGTGCTCGGGAACCTGCCGGTCCAGGCATTCCTGGCGCGCCACTTGCGTTGGGCCAGGATCCGCCGCCGCATGAAACCGGCGGCGTACGCGGGCGAGGTGCTGCTCAACCCCGTTTTCGTCGCCGTTGGTGCTGCGCTTGCCGACCGCACGGTGGAGAGCCTGGTGTTGGCCGTTGCGGTGCTGCTCCTCAAGAGCGTGCTCGACGCCGCCGGAGAAAGGTCCACGGCCGTTCGCAGATCGCTTCTGGTCTATCCGTTCCTCACGCTCATAAAGGACCTCCTGGTCGGACTTGCATGGGTGGTTCCGTTCCTGAGCACGAGCGTGACCTGGCGCGGAAACCGCTTCCACATCGGTTCCCGCACTCTCCTGAGCCCGGTGCCGTCGCCCACCACGGCGATTCTCGGTCGCGCATCTGCAGAGGCAAGCGGATAGCGACCCCTCCAGGCGCTCGCCGAACCACGACCTTCCCGCCGGGAGGTCCCCGTACCCATCGCTTCGCGGTGGGGTTTCAGCGCCTGTCGCTCGCCCTGGAGCGCGTGTCGGCACTCGGTTAGTGATCGCCCGTGGGGGCTTGCGTCCGCGGCTGCGCTCCTGTGAAATGTAACCGCGAGGTCAAACGATGCGCGCTCTCTGGCTCTCGGTAATCCCCCTGGTGGTCCTGACGATGGCAGGCACGGCCGCAGGCCCCAGTGCGGAGGCTCAGCAGAACGCCCAGGCGGCCGTACGGCTCGTGGTGTTCGAAGACTTCATGCGCCCGACTTGACCGATATGCCAGGCCGCCGGTCCGGCGGTCGACACCCTAGCCGCTGAGTACGCGAACGCCGGCGTGCCGGCAGTCTTCGTGGAACAGGACGTTGACTTCCCGATGGGCAAGCGCGAAGACCGCTGGTGGGCGGGGTACGGGTCCTACACCACCGTCTACCTTCCACTCGTGATGGTGGACTCGGGTCACCAGGTTTCCAGCGGCTCGAAGACCGATTACAAGGCCGCGTACAAGACGCTCGTTGACACCGAGTTGACCCGCCCCCCCCGGGCCGAGATCGAAGCGTACGCCCGCCGGGTTGGAAACACGATGCGCATCTACGCGCGAGTGATCAACGGCGCGGGCACCGCGCTCTCGACGGCGGGGAACGACGCGACCCTGCAGGCCCTGGTGTGGGAGGACGCGCGCGTCGGGCTGACGGGTCGCTTCGTGCGCGCGGCTCCGTGGATCGGAATCTCCCCGGAGGTTCCACCCGGCGGTGCCTTCCAAGCGACGCTCGAGACCCCCAACCTGTCCGCTGTGAACTGGAGTGCCCTCCATGCGGTGGTCTTTGCCGACTATCGGCCGGGAACCGGTTCGGCCTACGACATGCTGCAAGGCGCACTGGCCCATCCTGCAACTCTGACTGCCGATCCCGAGACGGTCACGGTGGCCCTCGAGGTCAACGATCGGCAGGACCAGTCGGTTCCGGTGCACCTCCAGGGCCCGTACGTGCTGAACTGGACCGCAGTGACCGACGTGCCGTGGATTACGGTCTCGCCCGATGCGGGGCCGATTTACGCTCAACCTACCCTGACCGTTGTGGCCGGGAGGCTCTCAACCGGTTGGCAGCACGGAGTCATCACGTTCACCGCCAGCAGTGAGGATGGGATGAGCCTGTCCCAGACGGTTCCGGTGAGCGCCTTTTCCGGTCCCAGAGTGCTGCGGGTCGGAACCGCCATCACAACTGCCGGTTCGCTCGCCACGCTCTCGATCGGCCTCTCGGCTCTGGGGAACGAGAACGCCGTCGCTTTCAGCGTGGCGTTCGACCCCGCGGTGCTGACCAACCCCTCGGTCTCGCTCGCGGCCGACGCTGATGCAGCCACGCTCACGACCGACGCTTCCCAGGTCTCCAGCGGACACCTGGGCGTGAGCCTCGCCCTCCCCGCGGGCCAGACGCTGGAGCAGGGCGAGGAAGAGCTGGTCGTGATCTCCTTTGACACCGCGCGGGGCACAGCATCCGCAACCGCTGCAGTCCGGTGCTCCGACCAGCCCGTGGTGCGTTCGATCGTCGGCACCGGCGGCGACGAGCTGCACGCGACATGCCTGGACGGTGCGGTGGTCCTCACCGACGCCGCCCCCGCGCGCTCCCCTCGCCGCCGGCTCACACCCGGCCGGGCCTAGCAAGCGGTCGCCGTCTACCGGAGAACGGCGAGCAGCGGCAGCAACCCCACCAGTGCCAGCGCCAGGAGCGCCAGCAGCCCCCGCGTGCCGGTGTCACGGTCGGAGAAGATACGGGCGTAGATCCCCTTGATGGCATTGTTCGCCGCGGTCGCGACCACGATCGCCGCAGCCGCGGTATCCAACGGCATGCTCGCACCGGCGGTCTGCGTGAGGCCCATGATGAAGGGGTCTACGTCGGTGACACCCATCAGCGTGGCGAGCGCGTAGATGCCGACCGTGCCGAAGTGCTCCAGCACCAGCCCGGTCGCGATGAGCGCCACGAGGAAGATCGCCGCAAACAGGAACGCCGAGCCGATCTCCAGGGGGTTCTTGGCCTCGTACTCGCGTTTCACGGCCTCACTCGACCGGTCGGGGAGGCGCGACCACGCAAACCCTGCCAACAGCGTGGCCACCCCGAGTGCGAGGAACGGACCCATGAGTCGTGCCAGCAGGGAACCGTTGAAGATCGCCAGCAGCACCAGCACCCGCAGATACATCATGCCGGAGGCCACGACCATGCTGCCGGCGAACAGGTTGGGGCGATTCTCGCGGCGCCCACGCCGCGCCAGCGCTACGGTCATCAGGGTGGAGGAGTAAAGACCGCCCAGAAGGGCGGCGAACACGACCCCGCCCCTCTTCTTGGTGACGCGCTGGAGCACGTAGCTGCCGTAGGAGATCGCGCTCACCGCGGCGACGATCAGCCAGGTCCTGAACGGATTGAGGTGGAAGCGGGTGAACTCCTGGTCCGGAACTGCTGGCAGGATCACCACCGTCAGCAGGAGGAACTTGGTGAAGGTGATGACCTCCTCGGGGGGGATGCGCTCGGACAGACCCTCGAGTGCAACCTTGAGCTCCAGCAGCAGCATCGAGAGCACCACGACGGTGATCGCGATCCAGTAGTAGCCGTCGTAGACGAGCACACCGAGAACATAGGTCACGAGGCCGGAGATCTCGGTGGTGACGCCAGCCTCCTCGGCGCTTGCCAGTTTGTGCAGGTAGGAGACCAGGAGAAACGCTCCCACCACGACGAACCCGAGAGCGACCGGCAGAAACTGGGTCCCCGAGATCAGCGCGATGGCGTAACCGAGAAGCCCGATGAGGGGAAAGGTGCGCACGCCGCCGAAGATGTAGTGCCCGGCGGTAGCCTTGCGCCCCTCGCGCTCGAGTCCGAGCAGGAACGAGAGGAACAGGACCAAGACGATCTTGAGCGCCTCCGGATGGACGAGCGCGGCGACGGTGCGGACGAGATCGGGGCTCATGTCTCTCAACTCACGTTACACCAGAAGCTTCAGGCTCTCAAGACCACGCGAGGGTGCCCGCTGTGGCAGAGGAGCGCCGCGTTGCCTCTCAGGCCCGATGTCCGACTGCGGCGAGGAGGCGCTCGTTGACCGGCGCCCGCGAGCCCGACTCCCTTGCGAGCCGCACAACCCCTCCGTTGCGGTACTCGAGCGCTTTGGCGAACGACCCGCACCAGTAGCAAGCTCGGAGTCTAGCTGAACCCAATACGGTGCTTTCACTCACTCCGGCGCGCAACGGAGGAGTGCCGGCTACCTGAGGACGGGATGGCGCGGCCCAGGCCGCGCAACGGGTCGGTTGGGGATGCGCCTGCCGCTGCTCCTTGACTACGAGATCTTGCGGAGGACCAGGATCAGGGCGGTGATGCCGTTGGCCGGCCCGGCAACCGGAACGCCAACGTCGAAGTTCACGATGGTCTCCCAGGGGCCCATCAGCAGGCCGCCGACGCCCACGCCGGAGAGCAGGCGGTTGTCGAGCCCGCTCGCTTTGTCGGTGACCCACACGGCGTCGCCGTTGAGGTGAAGCTGGATGATATCCTTTGCCGTGAATGCGTAGTTGACGTGAACGCCCCCCGCGGTCGTGGCGGTGATCAGGCCGGACTGGTAGCCGTTGACGCGCGAGTCGGCAAGCGGCCCGAAGCCGTACTTGCTGAAACGGTCGAGGTCGCTGCCGCCCAGATAGTCAATCTGGAATGACAGCTTGCTGCTCTCGCGCAACCAGAACGTCTTGCCAATGCTGGCCCGATAGCGAGCGTACTCCTTCTGTGCCGGGTCGTACTCGGGGTTGCCCGGCATTCCCCAGAAGCTCCACTGGTCGCGGCGGCTGGCTTCTCCCTCGGCGACGAAGCTCCAGCCCCAGCGCCGCACGGCAAATTCGACGCCCGCGGTGTGGGTCGGAGTGCTCTGCGGCACGACGAAGGAATCGGCGGTGTCCTTGGCACTTGCGAAACGGTCGTAGGCGAGCGCGTAGGTCAGCTTGATCTCGGCGAAGTTGCCGAGGGTGCGGCCGACGAAGAGGCCCAGCCCCGCCGTGCCGTGCTTGACTGTCTCCGCCTTGACTTCTTCTCCATCGCGATATTGGGTCTCGTCGCCCATGACCATCAGACCGATCAGGCTCGCGCCGGCGGTCCAGCGACTTCCGAACAAGCTCGGCTGCGCGATCGAACCGCTGATCAGCGGGCTGGCCAGCACCTGGGCCTGTGCTCCCGTCCCGAACAGGCTCTCGGTAAAGTAATCGACCCCGACAATCGGCAACGGGTAGTCGAGCGACTTGTCGTAGAAGGCTCCGGCCACGAGGAAGAAGGTGTCGAGGTCCGGCGCCTCGACGGAGCGCGTGTCGCTGCCTGCCACTTTGCCGAGGAAGCGCAGCCCGTCCGGCGTCTCGCGCACCATCCGAGCCTCCGAGCGGTAGGCGGTGTGGCGCCGCGCCTCGAAATCCGAAGGGTTGATGTTGATGTCCTCCATCGTCACGCTGCGCTCGACCTGGACGGTGAATCCGGCTACCCTTTCGAGTCGCTGACCGGTGCTGCGAGTGGGAAGAACGAAGCTGTCGCGCTGCCAGCCAGCTGCCTGACCGGCGGCGTCGACGGGCGAAAAATCGACCGTCTCCTGGTTGGAGATCACCACGCCCGTCAGGCCGATCTGAACGGTCTCACTCCGTACGCGGGCGAAGAGCTCGCGATCGATCCAGACCCGGCCACGGTAGAGGCCGGCTGCCTGCGATGGGTCGGAGGGCTCGAAGCCGACGACCCAGCACGGGCGCCCCAACACCTCGGCGACGCCGAGCAAGCGGTAGCGGTAGGCTGGGGTGAGGCTGATCTCGAGCGGGAGAGAGGCGGCCCGCTGGGGCTGGACGCGCTGCAGTTCGAGTGGGTGCTGGCCTTGCCACCGCACGCCGTCGAGGAGGATCTTCTCCCAGGCCCAGTCGGGTGGCTCACCGCGCTTGAAGAAGTAGGCCCCGGAGGTTGTCACCTCGGTGGTTTCGACTTCTGTTCCGGAGCGGTAGCGGAGCTTCTCGGTGACATTGGCGATGTAGGCGGCCAGTCGGCGCGCCTGCGCGTCCTCGCGCGCCTGCAACTTGCGAAGGATCTCCTCCACCGGGAGAGAGCGCTCGCCGATCACGACTTGCGCCTCGGCTGCCCCCTGGAGTTCCTTCGCTGAGAGGCGGTCGAGCCGGAGGATCGTGAGCGGTTGGGCGCCGCTGAGCGTCACATCGACCGCGTCGCGCCCCACGCGGAACCCGCTGATCTTCGGCGCTGTCCCCGGCGTGAGGGCGATCACCTGGGGCCGGCGCAAGGCGCCATCGGCGATCGTTACGGTGACCGGACCGGCTGTCTCGGGCACCTCGACCACGAGCCGCTGGCCGAGATCGTTGCTGCGGACAAATGCCCACGCCCGACCGCCGTCGCTCACTTGCACGGCCGCACCGGCCGCCAGGTCGCCGGCGAATTCACGCGCCATGACGAGAAGCGGCGCAAGCACAGTTGCGTCCAAGCTCTCCGCCGAGAACAGCACCGCCGCCAGGCCGCGAGAGGCGAGGTCGGCAGCGGCTGCCAACGCCGGAACCCCCGGGGCGCGCATGGGAACGCCTGAGAGGATCACGGGCCGGCCGGGGTCGAGAGCGGCGAGCACGCGCAGCGTCTCAGCGAGTGATGCCTGTGCTTCCGGCGCAAGCGAGAGTGCCTCGATGTAGGCGGCGATCCCGGCGGCGTACAGCCGGCGGAGCACTGACTCGTCAGGCGGAAGCGCCATGGTGACTACCGCCGGCTCGCCGCGCGCGCCGGCGATGGCGGCGGCGGCCCGCTTGAGAAGGAAGGCGTACTGCTCCCAGCGGGAGGCGGGGTCTGCCTGAGAGAGGTTCGACCAAACGACCATGAAGCGCGTCTCAGCCGGGGCGGAGCCCGCAATGGTTGCCGCGGCGGAGACCTCGCGCTCCAGGGCTTCTCCGCTTGCCGCCAGCGGGGCCGGGGCTCGGAAGGTAAGGGCGAGCCAGGGTTGAACGCCGCGAGCGCCGAGACGCGCAGGCAGCGACGCGTCGGCGGTCCCGTCCAGCTCCACCTTCCAGCTCACGACGAGCCGCGCATCTCCGCTGAGAGGGTCGGACTCTGCCAAGAGTCGCTCGAGGGCGAGCGGGTCCGCCACCTCGATGCCGGCGCACGGTGTAGCCGGCATGCCGGCGGCCTCGGCCAAGACGGCAATCAGGGTGAGGACCAGCACGGCCCCAACTGTGTTCCTTGGAGGTTCCATTGTTAGCCCTCCGCGGCACGCGCGGGTGACGTCGCCACGGGCATCAGGATACGCGACGCGCAAGTGAAATTGTCGCAAATCGACCGATGCGGCTGGTTCAGCGTCCACGTGTTCCGGTTGGACCCCACGTGGGAACCGCTTCGTTCCGACCGGCGGTCCCAGGCGCCGCTGACCAAGTACGAGGTCAAACCGTGATCGGCTCGCCCCTTGCCCAGTACGAAATCGTTGTCCTGCCGGCGCTCCGCAGCAGCGCTTAAGCGCGGCCTCGAGTTCGGTCTGACCCGACTGCCACCGGCGAGGGATAGAGAGCCTTCGTCTGCGGGTTTTGAGGTTGCGCCGCTCCCGAGTTGTCGACACCCGCCGAATACCACACCCAACACCTCGACCGGGTGGGCGACCGCAGGGGGCCGCTGCATCTCGACGAAACACAAGCCCTCAGACGATTCACCGTCCTCGAACGCAGGCGGACCCCTACAGTCCCACCGCTTGGCACTCTCGCAAAACCCCTCATCAACTCGGGATTGAGATGCCTCATTACTCGAAAAGCCCCCGGCTCTCGAGACCGGGTTGCGAGGGCCGGGTGAGATTCGCCGGCGTCGGCCCGTCGCGCCTTCAGGCCTCGTGACCCGCCGCGGCGAGCAGGCGCTCGTTGACCGGCGCCCGCGAGCCCGACTCCCGTGCAAGCCGCACAACCGCTCCGTTGCGGTACTCGAGCGCCTTTACGGCGGAGGCGCGCAACCAGCCGATCGGCTCGGCCGCCTTCACGAACGCCTCCCAAACGTCCGGCGGCGGCGCCGTTGCCAGCGCCTCGGCGGTCGTCGCGACCGCCTCCGTGAACACCGCCTCGGCCTCCTCGCGGTGCCGTACCAGGTACTCCGACAGGCTCACGCCGTGCACCACCAGCGGCAGCCCCACCACGCAGTTGAACCCCATCTTCTCCGCTTCGGCGGACGCGAAGGCGTCGTCGTCCACCGCCACCGAAGAGATCCCGCCGCGCCCGAGGGCCTTGGCGAGAAACGTCGCCTGGGGTCCGAAGAAGATACTGGGGCGCAGCACCTTGAAGAACTCACCCTTGCTGGTGAACCAGATGAGGCCCCGCGTGCAGCCCTTGAACTCCGCCAGAAGCGGACGGATCCACCCGTTCTGGACGAACACCAGGCGGCGCGGGTCCAGGCCGTGCAGGCGCTCCGCCACCTCAGGAAGTGCCTCCTCGCGGACGCAGGCCACAAGCAGGGCTCTCGGGTCGGCCAGTGCCTCCGCCCAGCCTGAGGTGCGCGTGACGGGAGTGGTCTCGAGCCCGGCCGCAGCCAGCGCCCCGGCGAGCCGCCGCCCGACCTCCCCCATCCCAACGACGAACACCCGCGCGGCGTCCACGGTCATGGCTGCATCATGCCGCAGAACCAACGCAAGCGGGCGGAGCTACGCCTCAATCCGCCCACCCCCTTGCCAGTAAACGACGAGCGGAATTCTGGGTTGCCCTGCCAGCCGCTACCTCTCCGCCAGGAGCACGGGCCCAACTCCGCAGCGCCGCCGTCAGGGTAGCGGGTGGCCCAAACGCGTCCCATTGCCCTGAAAGGGCCCTCCCGATCGTTCTCCACGGCGTCTCAACACGGCTTTCACAGCCCGGCGATGTCATGTGTGTGCGAGGGAGACCCCAATGCCAGGGAGTGCCGACGTTGGTCTTGGCAATCACCCGCGAAGCCGCGCCGTCTTCATCCACTCGCGGGGTTCCCGATTGTTTCTCGGCCGGACGCTTGAGCGCAATGAGCGCGAGGTGACGGTTGAGGAGGTCGAGGCGCTCACGTCGGCCGGCTTCGAGATC
>Ga0335070_10000304_pt1 | contig 57606 bp, 59 predicted proteins | sample Lox_Sample_13_FD_206722 | JGI IMG/M metagenome (GOLD analysis project Ga0335070, IMG submission 206722) | Soil microbial communities from Loxahatchee National Wildlife Refuge, Florida, United States - Lox_Sample_1.3 | ecosystem: Environmental > Terrestrial > Soil > Wetlands | place: USA...
AACTCCCCTTATGAGTTTCATCTCTTCCAGGTACTGAAGATCATATTTACGGGGCGTATAGGGAAACCCGTGGTTTCTGTAATATGGCGCCTTGGCCCCGTTTACTCGGGCCATATCACCCTGGCTGATCCAGTCCAGAAAGCTATCCGTAAATATAGCGCCCCGCTCGGAGTCTGTTTCATTGGTGACAAGCCTTTGCAGGGCCTCCTGGTTTCGCGCTGTGAGAGACAGGCGTCCGTTGCTGTCCTGAGCCATTACAAAGACGCCGTCAGAGATCATCACTTCTGATCCGTCAAGGGGTATGGATTTCAGATCAGTAATATCACTCTGCGCAATCACTATTCCATTCTCCGTAATTTGCCCTGTAAGCATGATGTAGATAAGTGTGTCATAGGCTGAACGGGTCTTGATGATGGCCTCGGCCTTGTCACGCAGCCCCTCTGAGGTTCTTATATGCTCTTTGACCAGCCAGTTGAAACCCAGGCCAATGGCAAGAATCACCGCCGCCAGAAGCGCGATCAGAATGGTCACGGAGCCTCGCTCATTGCTCGTATAGTTTTTCATAGCCTCGCTTCCACTGAGAATTCACATGAATTGCGTACATGAACATTCTGTTTTCACCACCTCGCGTGTAGTCGACTCGAACCAGCAGGGGGAGCTGTTTTGTCTCAGCTCCTTCAAATATACTCCGCCATTTATGCTTTTCATCTCGAACATCATAACCGTAAAATTCGAATTGAACCCTGTCAGCACCTTCGAGGATTTTGACGGATTGACCTTTCCGATAGGCGCCCGACGCAAGGTCTTCCTTGAGATCTTCGAACGACTTGGCGTAAACGGGGAGTTCATAATAAACCAGACTTATTTTCCCATCTGCCGTCACTTCTTTTCTCATCCAGACGACGACGGGGAGATCCCCGGCAAAAGGCGCCAGAGTCACAAACGAGATCCCCTCCTGATTTCCTCTGAAATAAGGAAACCAGCCCTGTGCGCTCGTATTCACATAATAATCAATGGTTGAATGAAAACTCTTATCTGTCCAGATTTTCTGAGCGTAATCCCAGAAACAGAGCCCTTTATCAACAAGTCCCTGGTATTGCATCAACCCCTGATTCAAGGCCATTCCCCCTAATAGGAGCATTGCTGAAAAAATGGCCATGGCCACAACGACCTCTATCAGGCTGTAACCAGGAGCGGTGCGTCTCTCACCTCCATGATAACGGCCGTGAACGAAAGACATGGATATGATACTCCCTGATCGACTTTTTAAATTCCAAGACAAAATCGACTCGATATAGAAATAGATCGTGTGAGAGATTTCTTCTGACCATTACCCCGCTTGCAGAAGCAGTCCCTGACCGGTCCCGATTATTCTGAGCAAGAAGGTGCGATACCCATTTCATAATCACGCCATCTCCCATGTCTTCCGTTCCAGATTGTCTTTCCAGCTCTATGATCTTCAGGAGACTTCCTGCCTGCAAAAGCTTTGCGGACAGGAGATTGACCTGGTTCACTCTCTCCATGTGGTTGAATCCCACTCTGAAAAGATACATGGCGGCTGCGATGCTTGCTGTCAGGATGAGGCCGGCAATCAATACCTCCAGGACGAGAAATCCCCGCGAATCGTCTCCTCTCATGTCCCTCTTCTTTCAAGGGAAAGATCACCCAGCGGGGCTTTAACCACAAGGTGCTGGACCACGTCGTCCACGCTCAATACAATTATGCCCCCGGACGATGTTCCATTCGGAAAAAAAACGATGGACTCAGAGAGATGGACATTTATCCCGCCGAATATTTTCTTTCCCCCATCGACTGTCATATTACCGTCCTGCGATGAAATAACCTTCCTTTCACTGTAAAGGAAAGCGTCCCGCCTCAATTCGGAAACGTAAGCCATGACCTCCTGCACGCGCAGAGAGGAATTGTACGTAGCATACATGCCGTATGAAACCGGCAGGGCAACCGACAACACCATCCCCACGAGAATGACAACAATGAGGAGCTCGATGACTGTGAATCCTCTTTTTTTACACATGCAATTGAATCTCTCCGCAGCAAGCTAAGGAAATGCACTCGCTGACGAATTCACGATGATTAGGCACGAAATCGAAACCGTAGATGTCTGCACATGTTCAATGGAATTGCCAGAGGAAAAGTTTTCGAAACTCGATACTTATCGGGACAAGCACTCTAACTTTAGCAAAAGTTGAAGCATCAGTTCCCTGTATGACCATATATGACTGTAATTTTAAATGCCGTCATCCATGTTAATCCTTCGTCGGTCAGGCATGTCCATTATACCAGCGCATTTATAAACGTCTTCTGTTGTGTTGTTATGACAAAATGATGATGTTTTTGTTAATTAGTGATAACATGCCAATATTATGCAAGTTATTGCATAATTTTCTGAAGGCGGGCAAGGACATCTCCCGGCACAGGAGGAATAAGAACATGAGGCGAGCGGCAGATTCTCTGATCTTATTTTTTCTCTAATCGGTTTCGCCGCATTCCAAATACCGCTACCGCAGCCAGGGCCGGCACCAGCACCAAAAACCCCACATAACTGAGGGCAGGAACAGGCGAGGATGTCGAGGCATTGATGGCGGCTTCGAGGTTGATACGTGTTTTGCCGTAGTTGATCTTGACATCCGTCAAAGGATCCCCCGTGCTGACGAGAATCGACCGCACATCAGCCGGTGTAAGAAAATAACCCAACTTTTCCTTCGCAGCATTTTGCAGTATAGCAGCGGCGCCCGCCGCATAGGGAGAAGCCGCCGAAGTGCCGCCAAAATTGCTCACGTAAGAACCCCCTTTAGCGGTCGTATAGGCCATGTGCGACGGCGCTAAAAGCCCGAGAATCGGCGCTGTGTTGGAATAGGGCGTTTCCCGGTCCGGTGTAATCGAGTAAGACCAGGCAACTGGATTTGGACTGCAAGAGGCATGCGTCCCCTGATTGGGCGCACAGGATGATGGATCCACGCAAAACCCCAGAGTCCCCAGAGACGCATCAAAAACAGCCCCCACAGCGATCACATGCGATATGCAGGATGGCCAGGCGATTGCATTACAATAGCCGTTATTTCCCGAAGACACAAAAATCGTAATGCCCGCGGCGACGGCATTGGCGGCAGCTGAGGTCATGGCGGTGGAGTAGCTGTCGCAGGCCGTTGTGAACTGTCCGCTTCCCATGCTCGTGTTAATGACCATGATCGGATAATTCGGATTGTCATTCTGGTGCGTGATGCACCACTCCCAACCCGCAATAATGTCCGAAGTATAGGCCTCCCCGGTCGAGCCGTGAGTGACTTTGACGGCATAGAGTTTCGCGCCGTAGGCCACCCCGCCGATATAATCACCCGTCGTACCCGTATCGCCCGCAGCGATGCCCGCACAGCTTGTGCCGTGGCCGTTTACGTCCATCGGATCAGCATCCTGGACAGCGGGGTTGTTATACTCCCCGCCAAAGTCGTAGCCGCCAAGCACCTTGGCGCTAAGCTTCGGGTGCGTGTAGTCGATGCCCGTATCCACAATGGCTATGGCCACGCCCTGGCCGTTGTAAGTGCCGCGAACGGCAGAGGCATCAATCAGCGGGATCCCCTGGGCGGTGTGAATCTGAAGCTTACGATCCAATTCAATGGAGAAGACGTCGCCATGTTGGCGCAGATCTTCAAGTCCTCCACGGGTCACCTCAGCGGCAAATCCGGCGTGGTAATCAAAAAAGTTCGTGACTTTTACCCGGTTTGCGTTTAACCCCATTAAAACCCGTTGCTGTATCCACCTGACATTTTGCCGGCGCGTCACCCTGCCCTCCGGCCGTTTCATGTCCTCCCGTCCGGGATCCGCCAGGTTCACGATAACATAGGTCGTGGCCCGGCTGCTATTAAAGCCGCGAAGGATGCCCGCCTCGTCAATGAGCCGCGCCTGGGCACAGACCGGCAGGGGCCGGCCAAGCGCAAGGATTCCGAGGAATAAAAGTAAAACCATACAGAGTATCGCAGGGCGCACCTTTGCAAAACGAATATTCATCAAGCGCCATCGGATCGACAGCCCCCCTCCCAAGGTGAGCCAAAGAACGAGCGGTATAAGCGATTGCGCTGTGAGGTGGACCGCTGTCGCCACCGGGAGAAAATCCATCAATCCGTATCCGACAACAATGACATTGAAGACGCGAAGAACAAGATGCAGCGCCGCTAAAATAACCGTTCCGATGAGCAGCGCTCTGGTTTTTGACATTCGTGTCATGCCGTCGTCGGCAAGAACAAGTGCGCCAAAGACTACAAGGTTGACGGTGTGGTAATAGATTTCATGGTGATGGGCAAATATAATTTTGGCCCCGAAAATTGAAAAAATGAAACTCAGCAATGCATCACTGGAGATAATATAGCCCTGATTGAGCGGAATCCAGATGATAAAGAGGGTACTCGACGCAACAGCAAATCCGACGACAAATCTTCCGATCGCGCCAGGCTTTTTTGTCTTGTCGCAGAAGCGGACCCAGACATGGCAGGTGACCAGTACAATCAAAATCGTCCAGATCTGACCGATGTAGGCATGAAAATAATTGAACCATGACGGTACGGCCGAGCCGAGGGCGATGGTCAAGCCCAGGCGGAGAGTATTGGCCGCGGTGAGAAAAAGCATACCGGCGAGCAGACCTTGAATTCTGTCCGCAGGCGTCGCCGGAAAAGAAAAGAGAAAAACCGCAAAAATAAGGATCATGAAAACCGGTGTGCATTCCGGGACGATCCATACGGATAATCCGTCTGCAAAAAGATATTCCCCCCTGGCAACGATTGGCATACCGAAAACACCGAGCAGCAGACTTGTGAGTTTGGCTGTCAGTCGATTGACCGGCGCGTAAACGGGGTCGGGAAGCAGACTTGCCGCAACATAAAAGACAAGAGCGTTAAGTGAAAATCGGAAGAGAAGGCGCCTGTAACCCGTACGCTGAGTTTCAACTTTTCCTTCTCGGGACACAACCATCACCTCCATTTATGGTTTGTTCTTTTTGTGATATACTTTTTTCAGTCACCGACTTAATATCACCGGCAATAATATGCCTGAAACACATTTTTCCAGTTCCGCATGCATCATCATATCCATAAGACGCAGGTTCATAAAAAAACCCAAACCGATCAATTATATTCCTTTGATCGATCCGGGTTTTCTGATTCCAAATATATGGTCAGCAAAATGCCCGTCAATGACTGGAAACGTAAGCCATGACTTCCGGCGCGCGCATAGGGGCATTGCACGTGGCATACATGCCGTATAAGACCGGTAGGTCAACCGACAACACAATCCCCACGAGAACGACGACAATGAGGAGCTTGATTACTGTGAATCCTCTTTTTTTACACATGCAATTCACGATGATTAGGCACGAAATCGGAACCGTAGATCTCTGTGTATGTTCAATGGAAGCGCCGGAGGCAGAGTTTTCGAAACCTGAGATTTGTTGGAACAAGCACCGTTATCCATGTTAATTCTTCGTCGGTCAGGCATTTCCGTTATACCAGCGCGTTTATAAACATCTTCTGTTGTGTTGTTATGACAAAATAATGATGTTTTTGTTAACGAATAATATTGCCTTGATATCAGGTACTTATTCCGTTGATAAAGAGGTGCTTACCGTTGCGGTGATTTAACACCGAGAGGAGGAAACCGTCGTGCATCCTGTATCAACCACGTTTTGAGCAAGCTTCACAAAATGTTCACATGATTTTAATCTGAATAAAACAATTGTGATATAAGAAAGCTAGCTTCAAGGAGCGCCGAAATTTTTTGTAATTGAAACCGAGGAGGAGGCTGATGATGAAAAAGATGCTCTGCGTTATGGTGTGGGTAGTGATGATTTGCTGCGCAGGAACGGCTATTGCCGGGACAGACGTTGAAAAGATTTTGAAAACAACATTCCCCGATTTTGCATTCGATTCTGTATCTCCGTCGCCGGTAAAAGGGATCTATGAAGTAGTAGGGGGGAAGAGAATATTCTACTTTGCACCGCAAGAAGGCATCCTCATCCTGGGACAGATGTTCGACAAAACAAAGCGGAATCTGACCGCTGAACGGATGAAAGAGATATCGGCCAAGGCCGATGAGCAGATGGCCGAGATGGCCAAGGACTTACCTCTCGATAAAGCAATCAAGACCGGTAACGGACCGCACGTAGTGATAGAGTTCACCGATCCCGACTGCCCTTACTGCCGCAGGGCGGCACAGTTCTTTGAGTCTCGGACTGATGTGACCAAATACACCTTCTTCACTGCCCTCCCAATGCACCCGGATGCCAAAGACAAGGTGCGTTATATACTCTGTCAGAAGGAGAGAAGCAAGGCATTCGAAGAGGTGATGAAAGGCAAAATCGATGGCGGCAAGTATGAGACCTGCACAAACGCTGAAGTCGAAGACCTGATCAAGCTTCATGAGTCCGCGGCTGCAAAGCTTGGCGTCTCAGGGACGCCATTCTTCATCATTTACGGCAGACCGGTTTCCGGCGCCGATATCCCAAAACTCGAAAGTCTGCTGGGCGAGAAAGTCATCAACGGTAAAGAGGATAAACCTGTCAATCCCACTGTGCCGCAAGCCAGATAAGTGGTAGGCGTTGGGAACACTATGATTCAGTAAGGTCCTGATGTACACGAACGCATGAGAAAGGTTTAGAGTGAAAGATCGAAGTACAGTGTACTACGGCAGATCCGTTGCTAAAAGCAAAAGAGAGAAAGTTGTCATACTGAGCCCGTCGAAGTGTGGTCACACTCCGACAAGCTCAGTATAACAGTAACATAACGATTAAGATACTCTCCCTTTGACCACCCGAACCCCCCCTAACATGGCCAATCCAGACCCCAAGAGCCACACCACGCCCGGAATTGGAACTACTGGATTAGGAGGATTATTTTCTCCCATTTCCCTTTCTACTAAAAAACCCGAGATGTTCCTAAGGTTTCCCTCGTCATTCCACATCCAGGCGTGCTTCCTATATTTGCTCCATATGGCAAGGTGTTGTTCCGAATCGTGGCCATAATAATCGTTAGGTTCCCCCTTCGACCATCTGTGATAATTCCAGGGTTCATTTGTCGCCCAATGCCATTTGTTCGATCCATCCTGATACCCACCGATCCAGAACTCGCCGTTAACCCCCTGCAGTAATTTTTGTACATATCTCTGTTCCGTCTTGCTTGTAATGGTGGCGAGATGGTAAGAGCTGCCCCAACTCGCGACTTCCGCTGCTGCATCGTCCCAGGACACGCCCTTTTTAAACACGAGAATGTACTCATTGTCGCCGGAGAATGTGGAATCGGCCAGGGGACCGACGGTCATGCAGGCGACACTCTGAGCCGCTACTGCGCAACAAATGATAATGACCAGAACGATTGTGACGATTACTTTCTTTTTCATAATTCCTCCCTTTTATTTATTTGATAGTTTTTGCCCTTGGGCGTTTAAAGAAAAATTTATGACGGTTCCGAGAACTCCTTGTTTCCTCCCTTTCGGTTTGAGTCTTCATGGCGGCCGCACTCGATGCCGACCAAATCCTCCTCCGAAACAATTATGCAGATTACGCATTCGGCGCGCCCTCTTTTCTTATCGTTTGATCGCGAAATTCTATTTCAGTCTTTGTTCCCCTCCTGGACCCCTCCGGTGAGGAAATACTTTCTTCTTCAGTGGCCGCAAATTCGATTTGATAGATGCCTGTCTTCTCATTCAGGGAAATCTTGCTTTGGAGGTTCTTGGGAAGATCGATGCGGACGCCGCCCAGAAGGAGGTAGACATTCTTTTCCGGGCGGCTCCCTTCTTCCTCCGTAACACAGAGCTCCATTCGGCCAATGCCGTTTGGCACATGGGTCCATTTTTCTTGACTGCGAGAAAGGAAATCGCGCATAATCATTTCGATTATGGAGGACCGCGAACTGTTCGATTCGCAAACGATCCGATCCAAGGATTCCTTCAGTTCCTGGCTCGTTCGGAAAGATATCATTACCGCTTTTCTCATCCCTTTTCTCCTTTTGAAAATATTAAAAAAATAGTCCGTTGGTTTCTGATCCCAGCCCTCTCTCTCGGACGGTAAGGGGAAAGGGTTGGTTTTTTCCTATCCGATATTGCAACGGCTGAAATGTCTGTGTTCATCTGAGTCCCCTTAAAGTTTTCTAGCTGCGGCTGCTCCCTGCTGGGTGCTCTGCGGTGAAGAATAAAAAAGCCCGAACCGAAAAACATCCGGTTCGGGCTTTCTGTTTCCAGGAATCGGTGGAACCCGGTCAGCAAAGGACCCTTCAGAATGGCGTCTCACCGTAGCGCTTAAAGCTTTAGTCCGGTGAAGGAGCATATTGGTGATTCTGAATTTTGAGAGATCGTATCACACAAGTATTACAAAAGTATGACTTTTGTATGAAGATCGAATGAATTTCTGCCATCCAGTCTTCGATTTCGGGTTTATTCCCTCCCATCACGCCGGATTACTCGGTTCCTCCTCTATCCGTCAGCCGTTTTCGGGCCTTTTTTGAGGGCAGTCTGTCATACAATTTTGTCAGGTGATCATGTCATAATAAAGGAGACCAGATGAACTGGTATCCGTTTAAACCAGCTTTCACCCGGATTTTACAATTGCATAACAGCCGCGTTTTAGGATAGGAATCAATATCTCCGGTCTTTGCCCACTTGTTTGGGGAGAAAAAATAGAAACGCGGAGGAATGAGTTTGGGAGATTCATTTATGCGAGTAAACATCTTTGGCAGAGGCATGGACAGGATGCCTGATCTGGCATTCAGAATAATTGCTTTGATGTTTAAGATAAGAGATATATTTATTCAAAAGGATAAGCTTCTGGATAAATTTGGCATCCGCCAAGGTCAGAGCGTTGTTGATTATGGATGTGGGCCGGGATCATATATCAGGAAAGCATCTGAACTCGTGGGCACTGGGGGTAGGGTCTATGCAATTGATATTCATGAACTGGCAATTGAATCTGTCAAGAAACGCATCTCAAAAGAAAATCTGCACAATGTAACCGCTCTGGCAGCCTCGAAGGAAAGATGTCCTTTGAACGATGACAGCATCGACCTTATCTATGCGTTGGATATGTTCCATATGGTTGCAAATCCTACCATATTCTTAAAAGAGCTTAACCGGATATCCAAGCCTGATGGGATCCTGTTTATAGATAACGGCCATCAGAACCGGGATAAGGCCAAGACAAAGATCAACTCCTCGGGAACTTGGGAAATTACGGAAGAGAGGCAGCGATATATGAAATGCCGGCCCATTAAAAAGAACATGACAAACAAGAGAACACAATAAGTGCTTCTCCTGAAATATTTTTTTGGAATTTCCGTCCGGAGTCTAACATTTCTAAATAAAATCAATGATATGGGTGGTAACTAGAAGAGGAAATTTCCCTCTTGACTATCCATTAGCATATGAGTATTCTCTTCTTATAATTTACCCTCGTAGCTCAGTAAACCCATCAACAAAGCACTTAATCTTCTGTAGCGTGTCGTATGATAAGGAGATTCCTGAAGGTGACAATATCATAGGCTCCAGGGGAAGTTTAATATCCCCTCGGAGCCTTCTTCAGTGAGATCTTTTGGAAAGAGTGAGATTGGCCTACAATACAAGAGCTTCTCAAGATGACCTAACTATTATGGATAAGTGAAAGGTATAGATACTTATGGTACTGGTTTTATCTAGCATTGATACTGAGAAGAAAATCCATCTGAACTCTATCGAGATACTGGCAAAAGAACTCCGCAAAGCAACAGGGGAGGTAACTCTGATTTACACGCGCATCCTTGATGATATGCAAAAGCAGGCTCGTGTGAAGACATTTCTTCATATCTTTGTGAGTAAGAAGGTGAAGGAACTTATAGAGCATTGAGAAGCATTCTCGGTGGGTACAGGTATTTTTTTGTTTTCTTTGAAAGGGTGATGATTAAACTATCCTCACCCTCAGTTTTATTAGATTCAGGCGACTCTGATTGCGGTTTATGGGCTGTTTATGACACCTCTCGGCTGGGGCTGGGCACTGTTCGTTTGGGGCAATGCTCTGGCTTGGTTCCTCGTGAATGACTGCGTGAAACTGCGCCTGTCGGATTTTTGATCCCACCAAAGTCAAGACACCGTCCGATTTGACGCCGCAGATCGCCAAGCGTGCCTATGAACTGTACAAGCAGTGAGGACGCCAGGACGGTCTATCAGTTCAGGACCGGGAGCAGGCGGAGCGGGAGATTAGGAAAAATGAACCCCATAAATAAACACACATAAATAACGCGGTTGGCACTGTCGAAAGGATGAGGATGAAGATCAGTTCCAAACATTTCCAGGTCCCCGCAGGAGAAAAGGTCAAATTCAAACAATGGCCGACGTGGGTCAAGCCCTACTACATGTCGAAGGAGCACTATAAAGAAATCCTCGCTGAACACATCGAGGAACTGAGTGAGCGGCAAAGTCTGCTCTACGCTTACAATCGCTATTCGGTGCTGTTGGTTTTTCAGGGCATGGACGCAGCTGGCAAAGACGGGGCCATCAAGCACGTGATGTCTGGCGTCAATCCGCAAGGCTGCGAGGTTTTCAGTTTCAAACAGCCGCTTGCTGAAGAACTGAAGCACGATTTTCTTTGGAGCGCGATTTGCCGCCTGCCCGAACGCGGTCGGATCGGCATCTTCAACCGTTCCTATTACGAAGAGGTATTAATCATTCGCGTGCATCCGGAGATTCTTCACGGACAAGGTCTCCCGGACGAGTTGCTGGACGAAAAGACGATTTGGCAGGAGCGGTATCGTTCCATCGTGGACTTGGAAAAGCATCTCCACCGGAACGGCACCCGGATCATCAAGTTCTTCCTTCACCTGTCGAAGGACGAGCAGCGAAAGCGATTCCTCGAGCGCATTGATGAGCCGGACAAAAACTGGAAATTCGGTCTCTCGGACATTAACGAGAGGAACTACTGGAAGCATTACATGGAGGCTTATGAGGCTTGCCTGACCGCGACAAGCACCCATCACGCGCCCTGGTACATTGTTCCTGCCGATGATAAGGGGAATGCCCGGTTGATTGTTTCTCAAATTGTCCTTGATGCGCTCAATGAACTTAAGATGGCCTATCCCAAGACCACCGCGGAACGTCGGCGGGAATTGAAATCTATCCGCAAACTGCTATTAAAACAAAACCATGACCAATAAACAACCGTCACCGATTTTTTCCCTATCGTGCCCTCCCGATCTCATACCCTAGCTTTATTTCCTTGTCACGGAGTTTCCGTATTGCCTTCCTGAAGTGCACATACCGCCTCTCCTCTTCGACGATGATTCTACAAAACTCAGCAATTCGTCACGGGTAACATGGGTAAACTAAATCCTACTTTTTATTTTATTCTTCCTTGTCATTGTTCAATGCATATGATTCATATAAGACATCAACCTGAGGAAAACAAAAGCATTCGTGCCATGAGATGCGATGGTTACCTAAGATAGAATACATAATGCCAAGGACACCGACCTCAATTTATTTAAATGGGGCAGGTCATGAAAATTAAAATAATAGTAAGTATTCCCTACCATGTTACACCAATTATATTATTATTGCCTCTAACCAATGTATGAATTAGCATTTTTATAAATAAAACATTCAAACAGAACTTCCCTATATTTTTCCAATTAGAAAGCAATGCCTTATCAAAAAAAGAAGGAAGATATGGCAAGAGTAGGTTCGGTAATAATGTCACCCACAGATCAAGACAGTCTCATAGGATGTGAAAGGCGATTCGCATGCGAAAATGAGGGATTGGATAATGTCTTTTGTTAAACAAGAAATATATCATACGCTTGCCGTAATTCGATTATTACCTGAGGCAAGAAGTGAAGCGGAAACAGCGGCTTCAATGAGATATTTTGGAAAGATGGAAATTGGCCGTCGATACAAGATCCTCTCAAGAAAACCTAACTATTATGGATAAGTGGAAGGAATAGATGCTTATGGCACTGGTTTTATCTGGCAATGATAATGAGAAGAAAATTCATCTGACCTCTATTGAGATACTGGCAAAAAAACTCCGCAAAGCAACAGGGGAGATAACTCCGATTTACACGAGCGTCCTTGCTGATTTGCAAATGCAGGCTCGTGTGAAGATATTTCTGCATATCCTTGTGAGCAAGAAGGTCAAGGAACTTATAATAGGGTATTGAGAAGCATTCTCGGTGAGTACAGGTATTTTTTCTTTGCAGGAGTGATGATTAAACCATCTTCATCCTCAGTTCTATTAAGTTCAATGGAACTTAAGTTTATCTTTCATTGTTCGGCAGTGATCCGCTGTCAGGAATATCCCAATTTACGGCTTTAAAAATCCTTAAGACAGACTGCGAAAATCCTGCTTGATAATGCTTTTCTTAAAGACAGAATGAATGGTAGACATCCATCCTATCAAGTCGAATCAAAAACGACGTGATGAGTAGCCGGAAGAGAGGACAACATAGGAGGAGACGAAATGAAACCTGACATCAGTGACACAGGGTTCGGTTATATAACCATCGAAGGTTCAAAGATCGAATACGATATCGTTATTCGACTGTCCGGCAAGATAAAAAAGCGAAAGAAGAAATTATCAAAAGCTGTCTACGGAACATCACATACTATTTCACTGGAAGAGGTGAAGCACATCTATCAAGACGGTGCAGAACGACTGATAATAGGCTCAGGCCAAGAAGGCATGGTGAGACTCTCAGAAGAGGCGGCTGATTACTTGAAGAAAAAGAAATGCAAAGTGACTCTGCAGCCAACGCCTAAAGCAATAGAATACTGGAACAAAGCAAAAGGTGCAGTCATAAGTCTTTTCCACGTCACGTGTTGATTGCCACATTTTTACCATATGCCGAATTACATTGCGTCCAAGTACCGCCTGCGTCTGTCAGACATGTAGGAATTGGGGCCATCTAAAACCCGGTCGCAGCGGAAGGCTCGGGCGCGCACCACCACTGAATCGCACCATCAGACCATCAAGAAATATCTGACTAACCAGTTATAATTATAGCTGAACACCGAAATCTTATTTTTCTTCTGCTGTTTGTATGGAAAGGGTCTCGTTAAGATGTCTGATTGTTTCCTCGGATGCGAATCGCTCCCATATCTTTTTGAACCCTTCCTGGCGTTCTTTCGCTATTTCACCTTGGAGTTGGTAGATCTCACCGAGGATGAATACGACTACAGGTTCAACGAGTTTGTCCTTCCAGTCTTCGAACAGGTAGTCAATGAATTCCCTGGTGAAGACGGTATCCTGGATCTCCCCGAGACAGTCTTGCAGTTCGACGGTGTGGTCAATAAACGGAGCAAGCGCACCGTCATATGCAGGCGCCATGAATTCACACGCATAGCGGAGCCGTTTCATCTGGATTCTCAGACGGTGAAACTCCTTAAGCTTCGGGTTTTCGAGAACGGTACGTCCCTGCTCAATGACGGAATCTAATTTATCGGTGATTATCATAGGCGCCATCTCACGAACCAGTTTTACTGCTTGCGTCGCCCGTGGACGCGCGGCCAGCGGCCCTTCAAAGAACTTGATAAGACGCCGCTCAAAACTTTCATACCGCGGCGATTCTAGCGCATTGATAAGAGCCTTGACCGGTGTGCGGCGGTGCTTCTCAATCCAATCCTCAAAAACCTTCTTCTTTTTCCCAGGGAAGTGTTGTATCTGCTCTTTGAACCGGGATAGATTCAAAAGAAAAACATCAAGGTCGCGTACTGCTCCGAACGTTTCGCCAAGCCATTTCAATTCGCCTTCGAGGTAGGTGCCCGTGGCGTGAGGGACCGCATTGCGAAACAGACGCAGAGCTGAACGCATCCGCCGCGTTGCAACACGCGCCTGATGCACAAACTCCGTATCTATATCACGCTTTACACCGGGAATTTGTTCACGAAAGCGGCTAAACTGATAGTGCAGAATTTTATGAACGGTGAGGTCAAGACGGTCGTCGAGTCGAACCCTGAGTTTTTCAGGCAGCTTCTTTGAAGGAATTACAATCTTGAGACGATCAATCGCAACTTCCAGCTTCGATGCGGTTGACGGCGGATAGGGGAATTCACGGCTGAGCAGCAGCGCGAGGGACTTCAATGCCGCCTCCGAACCGTCGATGATCTCTGCCTCCATCTCCTGGAGCTGTTGTGCACGTCGTGGCTTATGGAGTCCTCGCAAAGAGAAGCAGGAAGTATCAAAGGCAAGCTCTATTTCTGCTCCCTTCGGTGTAAGGGCATGATAACGCCGACGCTCCGTGCGGATCTGAATATGTTCAAGGAGTTTTCGTGGGTAAATGACAGGATCGATAAGTTCCCTGATCTGTTTTATGTGAATCTCCGATGGGGCATCGACCGGCGCCTCGAGCGGCACTTCCGTTTCCATCCTTTTTGCGATCCCGCCTCCGATTGTCCCGATGCTCTTGATTGTATACATCGCTGCACCATCTGTTACGCGATATCGCAGCGCAAGCTTGCTCTTCATTAGGAGCCAGTCAAACGTGTCCAGATATATGTCAATGTTTCTTAATTTGTCGAGTTCCTTGATCGCGTACTTGTTTTCGCGCATTTTTGCGACAATTGCTGACTCCGCTCCCTGACCGGTGAGAACGAGCTTTAGTTCTATCTCCACAGGTTTCTTCCCCCTGGTCATTGCAGGAATCTCCTCTTGTTTCCCTCTGCAAAATCCTTTTGGAGCCCTTTCGGCAGGCTGGTCTTGTTGAGCGCCTCAATTGTCCGATCCCTGTCGTACATGAACCTTACGATATGTCCCCGCGGTGTGGCGCCGGTTTTGGCATCAACAAGTGCATAGGGGGGGCGCGGGTCGCCGTCGATCGGATGTCCGGTCGAGCTGCAGTTTACAACGAGGATTCCATGGATATGCTTTACAAATGGGATATGTGTGTGCCCGCAGACGAGTATATCCGGACGAATATCTCCGAGCTTTGCTTCCAGTGCTTTCCTCGTAATGCTCGGATAGATCGTATCGTCCATTGAAACGGGGCTGCCATGGACGACAAGAAGCCTCTGTCCACCGGCAAGTCTCAGGTCCAAGCGATCCGGCAAACCGGAAAGGTAGTGCTCTGTCTCACGGCTGATATGTTCTACGGTCCATTGAAGGATTTCTTTCTTTTTCGGTTTCATTCCTTCGGCAGCGGACTTACCCCGCTTCACCATGTCAATCACTTTTTGATCGTAGTTGCCGATTATCGTGGGGATGCGCCGATTCTTGAGGAAACGGCAGACATCTTCCGGAAAAGGACCATATCCCGTTATATCGCCGGCACAGATAATCCGGCCGGCTCCGTGCACCTTTGCATCAGCAATCGCCGCCTGCAATGCGGGCATATTTCCATGTACATCGGAAATGAAAGCAATCAGCATCGGTATACGATCTTTCTGTCTGTTTTTTTCAAAAGGAGCTCCTGCTTTTGACGGGACCTTTCAATTTCCAGCCGGCAGCCATCCGAACATTCGAGATGAATCGTTACCGTTTTGTCGCCGACCGTACATGATAACCGTTTGACGGTACTCGTATGGTTGCAGTCGAGGCCATCTGCGACACGAAGAATGCCCGCGAGCCACTCAACAAGCTCACGTTTACCTGGATCGAGTGACGCGAACCGACCATGTCGGGATGGGTCCGGAAGCGCCTTTGTATGATACCGGGCAATGAGGGCGCACGCAAGACGTTCCTCCTCGTCAAGACCGGGGATATCAAGTTCCCGGATCATTTCACTGCTCAACTTGTGGTGTTTTCCCGACACAACCCTTGACCAGCCGATATCGTGCAGACGGCCGGCGATCTCAAGGAGGCGCCGCTCACCCGATTTGTACCCATGGAGTACGTGGAGCTCATCGAAGAGGGCAAGGGCGAGTGCCGTAACCTGTTCGCTGTGAGAAGGATCAGGGTCGTACGTGTGAGCCGTTTCGACGACAAATGCCATCGTTCTGTCCTTGTTTTGCGTTTGCACATTCCGCAATCTTTCTTGCCCCATTTACTGCTTCCTACGTTTCTTGCGGCCGATTTTCGTAACGAATTCCTCATAAGGTGGGGATTTAATGCCACCTTTTCTGGCTATTGCTATGAGTTCGCTCTGGCTCCGTAGGGGTTTATCCCCGTCCTTTCGATTGACTCGGACATACGATCCGTCGGGCTGCATGAGGCGGGCCTTTACATTGTCATTCAAGTAAGTCATCAGTATCTCATCCATGATGCGGGACTTTAAATCGGCGTTTTTTATAGGATAAAGGATCTCAACGCGCCTTTTGAAATTTCGCGGCATCCAATCGGCGCTCCCGGAATAGATCTCCGGCTCCCCGCCGTTGTGGAAGTAGTAAAGCCTTGAATGTTCGAGGAAACGGTCAACAATACTGGTGACACGGATATTCTCGCTGATCCCCGGAAGTCCCGGTCGCAGGCAGCAAATGCCTCTAACGATGAGATCAATACGTATGCCGGCCCGGGACGCCTCATATAGCTTGCGGATCGTCTTCGTATCGATGAGGGCGTTCATTTTCGCTATAATGCGGCCTGGCTTCTGGGGATTCGATTTCTCAATCTCCCGGTCGATCAGTCGAAGAATCGCATCCTGGGTCGTCACCGGCGAGATCATGAATATCCGGAACATCGACGCTACAGTATCAGTTTTTAACATATCCCCACTGGACCATGAATTGAACCCAGTGAGAACATTGAACAGTGCAGAGACGTCGTTTCCGAATTCGGGATCACATGTCAAGAGGCCAACGTCTGTGTATATCTTCGCGGTAACAGTGTTGTAGTTGCCCGTTGAGACATGGACGTAACGCCGCAGTTGCTTACCTTCGCGCCGCACGACAAGGGTTGCCTTGCAGTGCGTTTTCCATTGAACAAAGCCGAATACGGAGTTGACGCCGGCCTCCTCCATCCGCTTTGACCAGTTGATATTGTACTTCTCATCAAAACGGGCTTTCAGCTCAACGATTGCGGTCACCTGCTTACCCGTCTCTGCTGCCCGACGTAGCGCGGCAACGACAGGGGAGTCCTTTCCCGTTCGATAGAGCGTTTGCTTTATTGCGAGCACGTTGGGATCATCGGCCGCCGCATCCAAGAATTCCATCACCACGGCGAATGAGTCGTATGGATGGTGCAGGAGCACATCACCTTCACGGATTATTGAAAACACATCCTTGTCGGATGTGAACCGTTTCGGCAAACGGGGATTGAAAGGAATGTCCCTGTGAGGCGCATCGACAGGAAGGTCATAAAGCGGAAGAAAATCAGAAATATTGATTGGACCGTTGATCTCATAGACAAACCGTTCCTCAATGCCGAGTTGTTTGAGGATCATATTCACTATTTTTTTCGGCGCGCCGGGATCGATCTCAAGCCTTACAGCTATCTTATTTGAGCGGTCCTTTATCACGGCTTCAATCGACTGTAAGAGATCCAGGACTTCATTTTCGTGGAGATCATAATCCTGGTTCCGGGTCAGACGCAGTGCGATGGTGTTCTTGATTTTCATCCCGGGAAACAACCTATTGATGTACCGGCGGATGAGATCCTCAAGAAGGATGAATCTGTACCCGTTCCCCTCTCCCTTGACGGGGACGAGTCTGTTCAGGATGGAGGGCACCTCGACGAAGGCATAGGCCTGCGGTCTCTTTGTACCTACCATTTCCTCAAAGAGGACCATGAGGTTGAGGCGGAGGTTGCCCAAGTACGGAAACGGGTGACCCGGATCTACGGCGAGCGGCGTCAGAACAGGAAAAACATGCTCCTCGAAGTACTCTTCAAGCCGATTGCTCTCTTTCTTATCGAGTTCATCAATCCGGAGAATGGATATCCCTGCTCTCTCCAATTGCGGCATCACTTCGCCAACGAAACACTTGTACTGATCGGTGACTAGTTCGCGTGCTTTTTCCGCGATCTCGTTGAGCTTTCGCTGAGACATTTCGAGGTATGGGTCGATATCCTCGACATCCATTTCGAGGATACGGTAAAGCCCGCCGACACGGACCATAAAGAACTCATCGAGGTTCGAACTGAAAATTGAGGCGAACTTGAGTCTTTCAAGAGTGGGATTTGTATTGTCTTGCACCTCTTCGAGTACCCGACGATTGAACTCAAGCCATGATAATTCACGATCCAGTTGGAGCAAAGGGTCGTCAAGATTTACATTCTCTTGTTTCGGTTTGCTGATTGATGCTTCTTCCTGTATCATAATTTACTCCCTGAGAACATCATGCATTAACCTGAACATCCATGTGGAAGATGTCCTGAAACAACGTGGATTGCTTTCGTATAGCCCACTTGGTTAAAGAAAGATCACTTGATCCGTTGAGATCAAGGATCAGACAATCTTTAGCCATGGAGGCAGTCAGTTTAACGACTCTACCAACATGTTCGAAATCAATAGCATCCGCAAGTCTGATAATAGCCGAGAGTTTTTTTACCCGTTCCCGATCCTCTTCAGAAAGCGAAATAAAGTTTTCATGGCGAAGTTTCGGAAATGATTTGTTATGGTAACGAGCTACGTTAGCTACGATCTTTTTTTGTATTGGCGTTAGACCCACTATTGGCGATGCATTAATAATATACAGCGAATGCTTGTGATGATCGTTGATATTTATAAACTGACCGATGTCGTGAAGCCAGGCTGTTACGGAAAGAATTAGCCGATCATTGCTGTCAAGTCCGTGAAGGGGTTGGGCTGCGTCAAAAAGTTGCTCTGCAAAAAAACACACTGTTTCGGCATGTTTTTCATCAAAGTCAAACTTCCGTCCGATGACACGAACTGACTGGAGGACCTGATTCCGCAAATGAATGTAGTCGGGGCCGGCGATTTCTTCCGCCAATTCGATCAAGATCCCGTCCTTTAGGCTTACGTGCGGGATCATTACTTTGGAAAGATCAAATTGCTTAAGTAAGAATTCAAGAACGACTGCGGCGGGCAGAATAACATCTGCGCGGTCAGGTCGCAATTTCAGATTAATGATGCGATCCTCATAACTAACGGCCTGCAATTCAGCCAAAATCTGCTTTAATTCCTTGGCATACAGGAATTCATTGCTTCGTTTACCTAGCAATTGTTTTCTCAGTTCTCCAAGCACCTCGACGTTTCCGCCTGTACCGATGCACAGGTCTAATTTTCTTCTGCCAATCCTGGTTTTAATGAAACGTCCAGTGGGCTTAAGATAGTCACGCGCCAGGGAGATGAAATTGTCTGCATCGTGGTTTTGATTGCCGAACATTTGCAGGAGGCGGACACTTCCCATTCTAAAGCTTTCAGTAGTTGAAACCTGGCCGTTTTCAAGAATTATGACTTCAGCGCTGCCTCCGCCTATATTGACAAGTGCGGCGTTTTTACTCTTGAGATTGACCTTCGACGTAACTGCTCTGCTGACAAGACGCGCTTCCTCATCGCCGCCTATGGGAGTCACCTCAATACCGGAGGCTGCGGCAATCTCATTTATGAACTCGATTCGATTGCGAGACTCTCGCAAGGCGCTTGTTCCGAGCGCTCTGATCCGGTCAACATGATGCTGATCAATAATGGAACGGAATTTCTTGAAAGCTTCTACGGAGCGCTGAGCTGTCTGAGCTGAGATCTTGCTGGTGGCGAACACGTCCTGACCAAGTCGGATTGGCTCACGGCAAAAGCACAGCATTTGAAGTGTTTTCTTTTCTTCTACAGAGGCAATGGCCATCCGTATGGCATTTGATCCTACATCAATGGCAGAAATGACAGGCATATCTAATACTCAGTTACAAATCGAGAAGACCAATTATCTTTAATATTGGCTGTTGTAAGAATTATCTTTTGAATATAAGTTTACTTATTTGTACTTTTGCAACTGTGATAAATCATTTTTGGTTCGTACAATCTTGTTTCCACAAACAATCGTTTTCACAAGTATCTTTAGTTCGAAAGCACGCTGAATTTCCTTCGCTAACCTGAATAGCCCTGATGATATCCTGTTTAGAGCGCTGGGTTCTTGTATCAACTCCCCACGTCTTTGCAATTTCACGGATCTCTTGAATTTTCACTTTATCATCTCCTTTTTGCTCCTGTTAATTTCCCACCCGGTTATCAATACCTTACCATTAATGAAAAAAAACATCTACAGAAGTCTTGCCTCGATTTCAGCCACAGCGGCTCTCTCTCCCTTCAACAAAACACTCCTTCATAAATCAACTCGGTAAGGTCACATCCCTTCCCGCTCACTGCGTGGGAGGGGAATTTCCGGCGTTTCGATTTAAACAGTGTATAGGCATGAAGCAAGAGAATCTGTTTCTGCGTATCCAGTTCGAGCATAGCATTTAGATTTTCCGGTTGATTGTCTATGTATGCGATAACCTGATTTTTGAAAATAGAATGCAGAGCCAATCTTTTCATCAGCTCCTTCACATGTAATCCTCGACAATCTCAATCATTATAGCTACGTTACATGTATTTTGTTTAGATATTGTGATGGTTGTATTAAGAGATTGTTACAATTAAGATAGGTGTCCTCCAAACTTCACCCTACAGCAATATTGAATTATTAAACACCCTTTGTTAAATTCCCCCAAATTACCGAATTAGTGAGCTAGTACGACCGTCCCCGATTTTTTTCTATCGTACCATCCCAATATCATACCCTAGCTTTGTTTCCTTCTCACTGAGTTTTCTGGATTGCCTTCCTGAAGTGCACATACCGCTCCATCAACATGGTGGTGTTGCCGTCATTCCTTGGCCTGCCATTAAAGCCGATAACTTTCATATCCTTTTTCCTTTCCGTCATGATAAAGTGACCTCCTTGCTTAAAACGGTCCCATATTTTGCCGGTCATTTTACACTTCATCATTGCCCCTATTTTCCCGATAAATAATATATGTAATATATTATATAAGGTACTGAAAAAATGCAGAGTGCCTCTTTTTAGACAAAATACTTCCCACGGCATCGCTTGCGATCGTTTACCAATGGGACTAATGGTGGAGAATCATTCAGTTTTAATGTTCAGCTTATGCCTACCGACAGCATATGGTTATCTATATATTACTCTTCTCGAACGCTTTTTTTGCAAAAAAATTAAATTTTTTTTGACTTGGCTTATACACCTTCTTGATGTTTTGAACAAAATTTTCAATCTCGAAACTGATTGATTTCACGCTTGATTAAATTACAGCTCTCTCAAATTCACTTTTTCTACTTTTCCCCCTCAGTCATATCCATTTGGCAGGAATGTAGATGCAAATTCTAAGGAGATTGTATGTGTACCAGGGTAAGTATTTGAATGGCCACGCCCGAACTTATCCGTTCGACATATCTATGTTACTTGATGCTATCGCTAAGGAATTCTGCTGCAAATATGGTTTTTTCATCGACTGGAAAAGAGCGCTGGATTTTGTCACGGAGCACCGCGCTGAGTGGTTCAGTAAAGTGTATGAAGTCGATAATATCGACGACGTCATTAAGAAGTACGAAGACGAAGTCTCGGCCATCATAAACAACTACATGGAGAGCCGGGATCCCGATATCGGCATAGCAGGGGAGGCACATATACGTTTGGCAATTTTCTGAAATTAAAAAAGAAACTTATTGTTGTAGATTCGCCCGAGTCGGCAAAACGCAGTCGACAATTAGCATTATGGCATCCTCCAAAAGGAAGACATTTGACACTTTTGCCACCTTTGTCGTTTCTTCAGCCTCTTAAAGCGCCAAATCCTTCCAATACGTCAATTCTTCCGATTGGCTCCCTATGAAGCGCAATATAACAGAAAAAGAGGTTTATAACTTTTGAAGGAGATCTAATTTATGATGTGCTTAAGCATCGATATCGGGTCTGGGTTCACAAAAATTTTCGACGGTACCAATATCGTGTCGTTTCCTACAATCGTCTCAAACGCTATTGACTCTGCCGGATTCAGCGAAAAGAGTTGTATCGTTATTGATGATGAAAAATTTTATGTAGGCGATGATGTGAGGGGTCAAGAAAAATGGTATGACGCCAGGACGTCAGATTTTGTCGGTTCATCCCAATGGAGCGCTCTTCTGGCCCAGGCCATAAAAGCATGCTCGATTCCCAATATGTATAAAAACGCCCTCATACTGGGCATCCCTGCCGAACAATATGACAAAGGAAAAGCGGCAGAACTTGTTAATGTGTTGAAGCGCCGTTATGTTTATGCCGGCAACGACCGGATCGACCTGGACTCTGCTTATATTTCCATCGTCCCTCAGGCGTTCGGAATATTTTTGAAATACCTGAACGACAGCGGCATAGGAAGTGATTATAGAACCATGGTGATTTCCGTCCTTGACATAGGCTTTCATACGATTGACATCATTACAGTAGATAAAGGAAAATATGTCGACGACTATGCCAACAGCTTCCCCATGGGTGTATCCGTTTTGTTAGACGAGATCAGAAGAGAGGTTAACAAGAAATACCGCTATTTTATCAGCCGCGAGGACGCTATACAATTCATACAGAATTCGCGCCTTGATTGGTTGGGCGAAACGTTTGAGCTTAAAAACGTAAAAAACATCGTAAGAAAATATGCCGCGAACGTCGAGACGATCGTCAACAATTATATGGAAGGTCATAGGTTTGACATTGGCATAGCGGGAGGTGGATGGGTTCATCTTCTCCAAAACATAGTGAAGTTAAAAAAGAAACTTTCTGCCGTTAGCGCCCTGGCAGCGGCAAATGCCATCGGTTACTGGTATTATGGAATGGAGAAATACGGAAAGGTGCAACGATAGTTATGGACCGGAGCGATAGACTGCAGATACGTCTCACCTTAACCAGACAGAAACACGCCGAGGCCATGGAAATACTGAGAGATGTATCCAAGTACTGGAGAAGTGATTTCATTGCTAGAGCAATTGTTTTGCTGGACAAACAGGAAGGAAAACCCACGCTGCCAGGGAAAGCAGATGTAATTGACACAGGTGTTGCCGATATATTTGGTTGAGGAGCCAAGAACATAGTAAGAACATGGGCAAGAATACGGGCGATGGCAGTGGGCCATGGAAGACGGCTTTTTTCACAAAAGGGAGAGATATTGAGGACGGCATATGAATTGGAGGGGGATTTCCTGTCAGATGTATTTTAAAATTGCTTCTCACAATTCCTAGTAATATGCGAGGACAAGACAGCTCGGTTACCTGTATAATTGCCCGGCAATCCTTTCAGTCAAAATTACTATTCCTTTGCTTCCTGGGCTACCAGGTAAAAGAAACCCTTTCTTCGCATCTTTCTTTTGGTCATCTTGTAGCTCCATTATGATAAATCCTGGTTAATCATTTTTTAGCTCACATCTATACGGTCTCTATATTTGTCTGCTGATGTGTTGTTAAGGGAAAGGGGAGAATTGTTAAATCAAAAAAGATTATCAATATCTTTCAAACGAACATAAATAAAAATAAAAGAACACATAATTTCACTTCTTTAATAAATACCAAATAAATATTCAATGGTTATAGACTTACTGATCTGATAGTTATCAGTCATCACTAACTCAGCTGATTAAAAATTATCCAGTTTGGTCTACTGGGCTGACTAAAAATCCAGTCATAGGCCCACTTGGCCTATTAGCAATCAGTCATAGGCCCACTTAGCATATCAGTAATCAGTCATATGTTAACTTGGCATATCAGATATTGAGTCATATGCTAACTTAGCTAATAGGTAATCAGTCATTTCCTAACTTGGGTAATTGGTAATCAGTCATTGCCTCACTGAGCTTATAAAGGAGAAAGGAGATCTGCTATGTATTATAAAGAAATTCCCATCGACCTGATAAAGTTATTACCCCACTCTAAATTACCACTCTTACCTTCTATGTCACCAGATGAATTAGATGCGTTAAAAGAAAACATTCAAGAATTTGGAATTCTCCAGCCACTTGTAGTTACTGTAAATGGAGATGACAAGTATCTGCTACAGGTCGGCCGTAACAGTCTGCGAATTGGTAGAAATTAGGTTTAAGCATTATTCTGTCCTTTGTCGCATTAAGGAATGATGATATTACTGATATACTAATGGGATTTCACACAGACGGATTTCGACGACACTCAACACCTTGTCAAAAAAACGAGTTGTTGATCTGGCAAACCGGCCTCAAAAAAAATAAAAATGAACATCCAGAAGACCAAACACCTCAATTATTCTTCATCAGAAGATGAATCAGCATTGTCGAAAAAATTATTAATCAAAAACAAAAAACAATTTAAAAACGCCGTTTACAAGCCTTCTGTAAAAGAAAAGATTATCCGCTTCCAACAGGAAAAACTTCAGGAAAAAAGCAGCACCTTGAAAAAAAGAGGATAAATGGAAGAGTGAAAATGGTTGTTAAAGACATTTCTTCAAATTTTTGCGCTCGTCTAATTATCGCGACATATATAAATAGTGAAAAATGCATTAACATAAAAGAGCAAATTATCATGCTTCTTGAAAACAAGTCAGAAGAATTATTATCAATATAAGATTCATGTCCAGGCCACATGACCCGGTTGGAAAAAAATAAATTCATGACAGGGAACACCTGTCCCCGTTAGAAAAAAAATAATTTCATGACGGGGACACCTAGCACCGTAAAAAAAAACAATAAATTTTTAAGGCAGTCATGACAAGTATAAAGATATAGAATATATCTTATTAGTCCCTGACTTTTTGATGACAACGAGTTTCAGATAAATAATTTCCCACGGCATGGCTTGTCATCGCTTACCAATGAGAACAATGGTGGAGAATTATTGAACTAGTTCGAGTTCGTCCTACGAAAAATGATATGGTTACATATATGTTACTCCCCTATTGTGATTTTTTAAAAAAAATGAAAATATTCTTCTACATTGCGTATCCTCTTGACCACACAAATCTTTCCTAATTTTTATCCTCAAACTTCACTTTTTTTGCTTTTTCCCCCCTCAGCACATCAATTTGCAGAGTAATATGTATATAGAGAAATTGAAGGAGGCTGTTATGAACCAAGCAGTATATGACAAAAAACACAAGAGGATAAGTGTCGTTTTCGACACAAAGCTGCATGCCAGGGCAATCGAGATATTGAAAAATGTGGCCCCATATTGGCGCAATGATTTTATCAGCGATGCGATAGTGGCTTATAACAATAAACGTGATGATTTGGGGGCAATGATTGAAGAAGGCGCAAAGGCAAGCGAGGCATCACGTGATGCCAAATTTATTGATCAAGCTTTTTTTAACTTATAAAGGAGACAGACCATGGAAAACGAAAACGTAATGAATGAAGAAACCTGTACTGATTTTCGTCAAAATACGTTCCACAGGTACAGTCCATACGTCAAATAAAATTACTTAGCGGCGCGCTGTTATTATAATTTGAGGCGAGGATCGATGGAAAGAACGGGGTCGGAGAAATTGAGCGTTGACACTAATTCCGAAAATGGCATAATGCTTACCGAGGAGGTCGCCCGGTACCTGCGAAAAAGTTCAAGTTGGGTTTATAAAAACTGGCGTATCCTGGGCGGCGTGAAGCTCGGAGGTTCTCTGCTCTTTCCTAGAAAGGAGGACCTGAATGAGCGTTTATTCGGTAAGAGGGAAAGGGTGGCGATACGACTTCACCCTGAGAGGGATCAGGTACACGGACGCCTGGTTCAGAACAAAGTCAGATGCAAAGCAGGCAGCAGCGAAGAGAAAGGAGGATATACTAAGCCCGAAAGCGACAATAGAAACCCCGACAGACATGGGCTTCTTGGAACTGGTTAACAGAAGGCTCGATCATGTGAAGGCCTATAATTCCGAGAGCCATTACATGGAGCATATCGGTCTCGCCCGGAGATGGATCAGGAGATGGTCAAAGCTGAAATGCAGTGATTTGAAAGTCGACGAGATTGAGAGATTCGTTGTCGAACGACGGAAGGTTTCGGCATACACTGCGAACAAAGAGATTCGTTATCTCAGGGCCCTCTTTAATTTTGGAATAAAGAGAGAGTGGACAGCGAAGAACCCCACTGCGAATATCCCGTTTCTTCCGGTGGAAAAGAAAATAAAATACATTCCTTCAAAGGAAGATGTGATGAGGGTGATACTGGCTGCCGATCCCGCTATTCAGAATTACCTGTGGACGGTCAGGGAGACGATGGGCCGGATAAGTGAGATCAACCGGCTGACGTGGCAGGACGTGGACTTCGATGGGCGATATGTCGTGCTCTATACCCGGAAGAAGAGAGGAGGGCACTTAACGCCTAGGAAGGTACCGATGACGGGAAGGCTGTACGACGTGCTGTCTCATATGTACAAGCAGAGGGATGTAACAAAGCCGTGGGTCTTCTGGCGTCGGCAATGGAACAGAAAAAAACGGGAGTGGACGGAAGGCCCGTACAAAATGAGAACCAAGATAATGGAAACGCTTTGCAGGAAGGCCGGTGTAAGGTATTTCCGTTACCATGCGATTCGTCATTTCGGTGCTTCGACGCTTGACAGTGCGAATGTGAATGTCGGGTCGATCCAGCGTATCCTGGGTCACGAGAACAGAACAACGACGGAAATATATCTCCATTCAGTCGGTGAATCTGAGCGTAAAGCGATGGAGATTTTTGAACGAGTCACAAACTTTTCACACACAGATTCACACACAGAACTGAGAAGGGAAAAGAGCGATTTTGTAAGTTACTGACATTATTGGTGCCCCCGGCGCGACTCGAACGCGCGGCACACGGATTAGGAATCCGTTGCTCTATCCGCCTGAGCTACGGGGGCACTCATTGTGTAGCAGGATGAAGGGCTTTAACATGGTTTTGCTTGAGGTGTCAATGTCTGTATTATTTCCAAATCAGAATAGATTGCCACTTCATTATGCTTGCAATGACTGCAAATGTGTTTCAATGATGCACTCCTCACAGAACTTCGACAACTGGAGATACTCGGCAGAAACATCTTTGATGGCCTCTTCCGGGATGAGGCCTACCAGCTCCGATTCCAGAATGGAAATACCAGACTCTGATGCTTTCTCCTTTACCGCGTCAAAGACTGTCCGGATCGATGTCGCTTTGTAATTTGTCAGGTTCATTGATACCTGAACGATGTTCCTGCTTCGTAAAGGAACCCCTATGGCCTTCACGTGCTGCAGCCCGCCGCTGGACTGCCTTATGGAATAGGCGATATCTTTTGCCGCTTGAAGATTGTCTGTTGCAAGGTTGATATTGAAGGCAATGAGAGGCTCACGCGCTCCGACGGCTACAGCACCGCTTCGCGGATTAAAGAGTGCCGGTCCTGCATCCGGCAGCCAAGAAGGATTGTCAAACCGCGTTTTCAGGGCTTCGTACTCTCCTTTACGGACGTCGGGTAATTCCCTTCTTGCGGGATCGAGTGCCGCTTCACCATAGAAATAAACAGGGATTTTCTTCCTTTTTCCAAAGCCACGTCCAAACCGGTGCGCCGCATCCACAGCATTTTTCATCGTTGCACCTTTCAGAGGTACAAAAGGTACGACATCCACCGCCCCAATGCGGGGGTGGACACCCTTGTGCTCGCGCATGTCAATCAGATCAACGGCCTTTTCACAGACGGCCGCTGCTCCCTTCTCCACAGCTTCCGGTGTCCCGATGAAAGTCATAACCATCCGGTTATGGTCCGCATCGATACATGTATCGAGCAGCCTCACATCCTCAACCGCGGAAAGCGCCGACACGATGCGGTCTATCTTTTTCCTGTCCCTGCCTTCGCTAAAATTGGGGACGCATTCAATGATCTTCATGCCATCAGACTTGATATATCTTCATTTCCGTCAGTTCAATGCACGTCAATTTACCGCCGTATACAGCACCTGTATCAAGGCCGATCTTGTTATTATCGGTCAGGGGTTCTGTAAAAGAGAGAGGGGTGTGTCCGAATATAACGACCTTGCCAAAATCGTAGGTAGAATTGATGAACTCGTAGCGAATCCAGATAAGGTCTTCTATGTTCTGTTTATTGATGGGGACGCCGGGTCTTAGTCCTGCATGCACAAATATATAGTCATCCGTTTCATAATATGGCCGGAGGGTGGTTAAGAACTCCATGTGCTCGTCCGGCACATATAAACTATTACTGCTATCCCGTGTAAAGCCATAAGATATTAATGTGCTTATGCCGCCGTTATGCAGGAAAAGCTCTTCATCCTTTTTTTCGATGTAGTAATTTAAAAACATTCGCTCATGATTTCCCAGCAGACAGACAACATTTTTTATTTTTTTTCTGATATCAAGGATTTTATCAATGACTCCTCTCGAATCAGGGCCTCTGTCTATATAGTCCCCAATAAACACGAGCGTGTCCTTTTCGGTATCAATATTGAGCCTGGCCATTAATCTATCGAGCTTTAATATGTATCCGTGTATGTCCCCTACGGCAAATATCTTTCCCATTTAAAAAACTTCCTTATCCTTCCCTCTGGCCTGTGTCTTGTGCGAAGAGGGCCGTTACAAATTCTTCACTATTGAAACTCTTTAAATCATCCAGTCCTTCGCCGATACCGATATAGCGGATGGGTATGTTGAGTTCCCTGGCAATTCCTATAATGACTCCGCCCTTTGCTGTTCCATCCAGCTTAGTTAATATAATTCCCGATACTCCTATTTCATCATAAAACATCTTCGCCTGAAGAACGGCATTTTGGCCGGTCGTGGCATCGAGCACGAGGAGGATCTCATGCTGACCACCCGGGAGTTCCCTTCCAATGATGCGCTTCATCTTCTTCAGCTCCTCCATCAGATTTACCTTGGTGTGAAGCCTGCCAGCCGTATCAATAATTAAGACATCAGCCTTCCTGGTCTTTGCTGCGTCAATGGCATCAAAGACAACAGCGGAAGGATCCGCGCCGATTTTCTGTTTGATCAGGGGCACATCCACCCTCTGGCTCCAGATTTCAAGCTGTTCGATCGCTGCCGCCCTGAAAGTGTCGGCGGCAACAAGCATGATGGACATACCGTCTTTTTTCAAATTATGCGCGAGCTTGCCAATGGTTGTCGTCTTGCCTGTCCCGTTGACGCCCACCACCAGTATAGTAAAGAGCCCATTACGCGGGACGTAAAAGGATGATTCATTTTTTCTCAACGTGTTCGTGATGGTATCCTTCAGGACTTTTTTGAGCAGTGCAGGATTACCGAGTTCTTTTCTCCTGACCTGCTCCTTCATTTTTTCGATCAGCTCGTAGGTAAAGGCAGGACCGACATCAGCTGTTATCAGAGTTTCCTCCAGTTCTTCGAACAGTTTCTGATCAATGATCCTTTCCCCCAGGAGGAGGTCATCAATATTTTTAACGAAACTTTTCCTTGTCCTGGTAAGACCGGCCTTCAGTTTCTCGAAAAAACCCTTCTTTTCATTGTCTTCCATTCTCAAATCCATACCATAACTTGATTTATTTTTTCTTATAACCATTTTTACCAGGAGATGTAAAGGACGGAATAAGGATGCCTTGGAACATCTGTTTATGCAAATTTACACATATATCTTATATGACATATGTTGTTGAAATAATTAGATTTCTTGCCGATTTATGCTTGACACCGTCAGATAATTAGTGTAAAGGGAGGCGCTTCGTTCATTTCCCGGCTGATACCTGTGATCTGTTTTAATTCTCGCAGGAAAAATCAGAAAGCTGTTGCAAAAAACGAGTATTTTTTCTCAGACTCACACAATATATATATATAATTCTCTAACTGATGAACTAGCACGCAGTTTTTTCAAAAGATGTTAATAGAATTCATCTACATTTACTCGCCACCATTACCAGCACAGCATCTCTGTAGTCGAACATCTCTTTATTTCGATTACTATTTTATCGTCTGCAGTTTTAACGAAGGGCGTTAACAGACATGACCTATTTTCAGTTTGTATGAAAGGAGTATGTAATGGAAACAAATAAGATTTCACTGACTATTGACGGAAAGGAGGTTCAAGCCACTGCCGGACAGACAATTCTGGAGGTTGCCCGGGATAACGGTATTTATATACCGACGCTCTGTCAGTATGCGAATACCACAAATGTCGGTGCGTGCCGTGTGTGTGTGGTCGAGGTTGCGGGCGCGAGAACCCTTGTGGCCTCCTGCTGCATGCCGATAAACGCAGGCATGGTTGTCAAAACCGATACACCGGCTGTGAGGGCAGCCCAAAGACTGGTTGTCGAGCTACTCTGGTCTTCGGGCGATCACAACTGTCTTACGTGCGAACAGAACGGTGCCTGCGAACTGCAGAATCTGATTTACTGGTTACAGATCGAAAAACCACGGTTTGAAATCGAATCCCCCGGTTATGAAATTGAAAAAACCAATGTTATGATTCAGAGAGACCTCAACAAATGCATCCTCTGCGGCAGATGTATCAGGGCCTGTAATGAGATTCAGGTCAATGAAGTCCTTGATTTTTCCATGCGGGGATTCCGCACTAAGGTCGGTCCAGCCTTTGATGCGGATTATATCGATTCCACATGCGTCTTCTGCGGCGAGTGTGTAGATTCCTGCCCGGTAGGTGCAATCACGTTTAAACAGGCAAAATTTCAGGGCCGTCCATGGGAATTGAAAAAGGTAAAAACGACATGCACATACTGCGGCGTCGGCTGCCAGATGGATCTTAACATCCATAACGGTAAGATAATCAAAGTTACAGGCAATCGTGACTATGGTCAACCTAATGAGGGCAGACTCTGTGTCAAAGGCCGTTTCGGACTGGATTTCGTCCAGCATCCTGACCGCCTGAAAACCCCCCTTGTTCGGAAAAACGGGGAGTTGAAAGCGGCAAGCTGGGATGAGGCGTACAGCTTCATTGCTGATAAACTTCATTCTATCAAGAAGAAAAACGGTCCTGACAGTATCGCGGGGTTCTCCTCTGCAAGGGTTACGAATGAAGAAAACTATCTCTTCCAGAAATTCATGAGAGCGGTAATCGGCACCAACAATGTAGATCACTGCGCACGTCTTTGACACTCCTCCACAGTGGCCGGTCTGGCCGCTGCCTTTGGAAGTGGTGCAATGACCAATTCTATCGATGAACTCGAATATACCAACGTCATGCTCGCCATAGGAACAAACACAACAGAGAATCACCCTGTTATCAGTTCTAAAGTAAAGCGAGCTGTTCGTCTGCGCGGTGCAAAACTGATCGTCGCTGATCCGAGAAAAATCGACCTGGTGAAATATGCCACCATATGGCTGCGCCAGAAGCCGGGCACTGACGTGGCCCTCTTAAACGGCATGATGAACGTAATTATCGCTGAAGGCCTCTACGCGAAGGAATATGTGGATACGCGCACCGAGGGCTTTGAAGCCCTGAAAAATGTAGTGGAGAAATTTACCCCGAAGTATTCGGAAAAGATCACAGGAGTCCCTGCCGAAGACATTAAAGCGGCAGCCCGTTTGTATGCGGGTGCGGGGAAGGCTGCAATCCTCTACACTATGGGTATCACACAACACGTCACGGGCACGGACAACGTCAAGTCCTGCGCGAATCTTGCCATGCTCTGCGGCTATGTGGGGATTGAGGGAGGGGGCGTCGATCCTCTGAGAGGGCAGAATAACGTCCAGGGTGCATGTGATATGGGCGCCCTTCCTGTCGTCTTCACCGGGTATCAGCCGGTAGCTAATGATGAGTCAAGGGCAAAATTCGAGAAGGCCTGGGGTGTCACTTTACCGCCCAAACCGGGTCTTACCATCGTGGAAACGTTGAATGCCGCCCATGAAGGAAAGGTGAAAGCCCTCTATGTCTGCGGTGAAAATCCCATGCTCTCCGATCCTGATTTGACCCATGCAAAAGAAGCATTGAATCATCTGGATCTCCTTGTCGTACAGGATATCCTCCTCAGTGAAACGGCGCAGCTTGCGCACGTTGTCCTGCCCGCCGCCTGTTTCGCTGAAAAAGATGGAACCTTCTCTAACACCGAAAGGAGGGTGCAACGCGTCAGAAAGGCTGTAGATGCTCCCGGCCAGGCAAAACCGGACTGGGAAATCATTTCCGAACTGTCCACGAAAATGGGCTATCCTATGAAGTATGCCGCACCTGAATATATTATGAAGGAGATCAACCTGCTAACACCAAGCTATGCAGGCATCACTTATGGGAGACTTGAAAAAGAAGGCATTCAGTGGCCGTGTCCCAATACGGATCATCTGGGGACCAAGTTCCTGCATAAAGACAGATTCAGCAGAGGGCTCGGATTATTCCACGCCATAGATTATATTCCTCCGGCAGAAGTCCCGGATGCTCAGTATCCGTTTGTAATGACCACGGGTCGTGTCCTTTACCAGTATCACACCGGTACCATGTCGCGCCTCTCCAAAGGAATAACGCAGAGATGCCCGGAATCCCTGGTAGAGATTAACCCGGGTGACGCAAAAAAACTCGGGATCAAGGAAGGCCAGTTGACTAAGGTCTCGTCACGACGCGGCATCGTCCAGGCGAAGGCTCAGGTAACGGAGCGCGTGCCTAAAGGGACCGTCTTCATGAATTTCCATTTTAAGGAAGCAGCCGTTAATTTGCTCACGAACCCCGCTCTCGATCCGATTTGCAAAATTCCGGAATATAAGGTATGCGCCGTCAAAGTGGAAGCGGCATAGAAAGAACCCATGATTGACAGTTGCCCCGCCCATCAGTGGGGCAACTTTAAATTATAGAAGAGTAAAATATTTTATAATGAAGGAGCAATGTATTATGAGTAATGAAAATTTAGAAGGAAAGAGATGGTGGATTGCGATTGCCGCAATCGTCATGCAATTGTGTCTGGGGACGGTCTATGCCTGGTCCGTTTTTAAGAAACCTTTAATGGCCACCCATGGCTGGGGTGAGACGGCCACGCAGGTGACGTTTATGATCTGTATCGGCATGATCGGCATCGCCGCTGCCTTTGGAGGGACCCTTGTAGATAAGAAAGGCCCCAAGTTTGTGGCTACCATCGGCGGTATTCTGTTCGGTGTTGGAACCCTCCTTTCCGGGTTGGCCGATCAGATGGGAAGCATCTGGCTTCTTTATTTAGGGTTTGGTCTCATTGCCGGCCTGGGGAACGGCTTCGGCTACATTACACCCATCGCCACCCTGATCCGCTGGTTTCCCGACAAGAGGGGTCTGGTGACGGGTCTCGCGGTTATGGGTTTCGGTGTCGGCGCCTTCTTTATGGGCAAGATCGCTCCCCCGATGGTGATTTCCATGGGTGTGGCACAAACGTTCTATATCTGGGGCGTGATCTTCCTCGTTCTAGTTACAGCATCAGCACAGTTATACAAGAATCCACCCAAAGGCTGGCTCCCGGCGGGTTTCACTCCCAAAGCGGCAACTGGCGTCTCCGCAGCGCAGTCATTCACCTTTGACGAAGCCGTGAAGACTCCCCAATGGTGGATGCTCTGGGGCATGCTTTTTCTGAACGTATCCGCCGGACTCGGTCTGATTTCACAGCTCTCACCCATGGCCCAAGATGTAATCAAGAAGGCCGATCCCACCATAACTGCGGCGGCCCTGGCTCTCGCGGGTGGATCGATCCTGGCATACGCGTCCATCTTTAACGGCCTGGGCAGGCTCTTCTGGGCCTGGACATCGGATGCCATCGGCAGGCGGAACGTCTTCATTACGATGTTCATTACGCAGGCTGCACTCTACATCTTATTGCCCTTTATCGGAAGCGAATTTATTTTCACGATAATCGCATGCTATTTGCTGGCCTGTTACGGCGGCGGTTTTGCCACTATGCCGGCCTTCGCCGCAGACTCCTTTGGCCCGGGATACATCGGCAAGGTGTACGGGATTATGCTGACGGCGTGGGGCGCCGCGGGTATTGTGGGACCGCTGGTATTCGCCGCGATAAAGGGCGTTGCGCTGTACGTAGCCGCAGGACTCCTGATCGTTGGCCTCCTGCTGGCGCTCGGCTACAAGAGACCGGCGCCGAAAGAAGCGAAGGCATAACTTCTCATATTTATAAACGCAGGGCGGATTTCATCACATTCTACCAAAATGAGGCAGATCCGTCCTGCCGTAACACGGAAATTGGCGGTAGGCAGGTTTGGATTTAAATTTTGTTGCTCTCTTTTATATCATCCGATGGATAATCAATTTTCAGCCATAGCCTGATTGCTATTCCTTCCGGATCATGTTTAATTTTAGCAACTGTATAGTTTTAAATATTCTGAAAAATAATAAATTATCTATATTTTCATGCCAACCGCTGCCTGGAATCATTTAAGGAGGAATGGAGAAAATGCAAAATACACTTAGCTCTGTAATTAATATGGCCATAGACAAAGAGCAGGAGGCCTACGATTTTTATATGGACCTCTATAACCTGGTAGAGGATAAGGAGGCGAAGAGCACCCTGAAGTATATTGCCCAGGAGGAAGCCAAGCATAAAGAATTTCTGACGACATGCCAGGAAGGCCGCTTCTGCTCGGAAGTTTTGAAATTGGAGACACCCGTTGATTATAAAATCATAGAACACATGAAGAAGCCGGATGTTAAAAAGGACTTAAAAAGCGCCGAGGTCTATCTGATTGCCGCCAACAGGGAGATTAACGCCTACAATTTTTACAACAGCCTGGCAAGAAGCTATCCGGCAGGCGATGTGAAAGAGCTGTTGACCAAAATGGCAAGCGAAGAATTAAAGCACAAGGAAAAGATGGAGTATCTTTACGCCAATACGGCTTTTCCGCAAACTGCCGGCGGTTGATTTCTTTAATAAGGCAGAGTAACAGAGTTCTTTTTAGATGCTTAAATAACAAAGATCAATGAATGGAGGGTTAAAAAATGTTTGCACCGAAAAATATTTTAGTTCCAACAGATTTTTCCGAGTATTCAGACAAGGCATTAAAGAAGGCTGTGGATATTGCATCAGAGCATAAGTCCAAGATTTATCTTCTGCATGTCGTAGATCAGGTAGTGCAGTGCGCGGTCGATTATTGCCTCGATATCTCTCTCGTGAAGCAAGTCGAAAAGCAGAGTTTGAAGTTTGCCAGGGAAAAGCTGCAAAAGGAAGTGGAACAGCTAGCTCCGTCCAAGAAAATACAGATCAGCGCTGATGTAAAGATGGGAGATACACTTGAAACGATCCTAAAAGAGCAAAAAGACAAACGCATTGATCTCATTGTGATCGCATCACGGGGGAAAAAGGGATTAATTCATCATCTCGGCAGTGTCGCCGATAAGGTTATGAGGGCAGCCAAATGCCCCGTCATGCTGGTTAAGTAAAGTTGCCGTCATCAACCGCGATCGCTGCATCGGTTGTGGAGTTTGTGTTGTGGCATGTGTTAATGATGCCCAACTAATGCATAAAAAAGATAAAACTCATATACCACCAAAAACCCATAACGATATGTACAAGAAAATTATGATCGAACGTTTTGGGTTAGTGAATACTTTAAAAACTGTGTCGCGTGTATTGACGGGGAGAAAGGTATAGCAAAAAAAGGAAGGACAACACGAAGGGCAGGGTCAAATTGGCTCTGCCCTTTTTGTATCTCAAATTAGGGATTATCAATTGAAATGTAACATGGATGAACAAAAATGGCTTTACAGAAAAAAAGCAATAAAGAAGTGGTTGTTTAAATCATCTGCTTATCTTAAGCTTCTTGTAGATCCAAAAGTTAAAGATTTTCGATTTAAGTGATTCGACACTAGAGAAAGGAGTAAATCGACCATGGCCGACTACACGGAAAAACCGAAAGGGTGGAAGGATCTCTCCCCCGAGAAGCTGGCCGAATTAATGAACCGACGCAGTGAGGGTTATCTCCCGGCACTGCTCGGCTTCACATTGGAGTCAGTATCTAAGGAGCGCGTGCGCGCCCGCATGGAGATTGAGAAACACCACTTGGCCCCCAATGATTATCTGCACGCAGCTTCCGTAATCACTCTGGCTGACACTACCTGCGGATACGCAACCATCATCAACCTTCCCGAAGGCGCAGGGGGCTTCACAACCATCGAATTGAATACTAACTTCCTCGGCACAGCCCGCGAAGGTGTCATATTATGTGAGGGGACACCCGCCCATATCGGAAGACGTACTATGGTCTGGGACGCCCGCGTATGGGATGAAAAATCAGGAAGAACCCTTGCACTTTTTCGCTGCACCCAGATGATTCTGCCGAAACAGCAATAAGACTCTGACAGAGTTAGCAGGATGCTGACCAAACTCAAACCGGCCCAGCGTGCGGCTATTCTTAGCCACGGGCCGCTCGTCCTGAAGGACGTGGATGCTTATAGCAGGTTGATCACCGCTGCGGTTAAGAATATGGCAACTAGAGTGTTTCCTTTTCTCCCGAAGTGAAATTGCTTCCGAGGTAAGCATTTACAAGTTCTTCGTTATTCTTAACCTGTTCCATGCCTCGCCGGATCATTGCCCCAGCCTGGGAGCGGGCAGGAGCGGCGGGGGCATAAAGGAGTTCCTCCAGGAGTTCCGGTTCGGTTGCGCCGCGTGGAAATAATTCAACGCCTCCTTCTCGTGGCGGCGGTGGTGCGGTGAGATTGAATGCTGCGGACAGAAGGAGGGGATCGCTCTGGTTTCCATCATCATCTCTTGCGGTGACCGCTATGTAATAGATCCCCCGTTTCCTGGGAAATTCAGGCCATTCATCAGGAATAACTATCTCAGTTTTATCTCGTGGGATGGTTTTTGAAATCACCCCCGGAGTGTCTCCCCATGAAAATGTTGCCGGATTTATCGGGTGGGCTTCTGTGCCGAGATAGATCACATAGCCTGTGGCTCCGGCCACAGATTCCCACCATATGCACCTTTTCTGAATGAACGGCATAGTCTGGCCTTCCCCAGGGAATTATTCGGTCAGATACTTATTATGCTGTCGAAAGACCCGAAATCATTACTCTCGACATTTTGATTCCTGTGATCAATGTTCCATTCCCCGTCGACGAGGAATTTGTATCGGTAAGTGCCCGGCGGCAGTTCCATCCGCTTCTCCCAGAACCCGTTTTCGCCGCGCAGCAACCTGCTTCCTTCGTCTGCAGCCCAATCATTGAATTCACCAACAAGGTAGATTTCATTTGCTGCCGGCGCTTCAATGACAAAGGTCACCTCCCGCATGTCCATTCCGGACACTGCTTCATTCTGCTTCCACTCCGGCACATGCTGGCCGCACAGCATTATCTCTTCCGCGAGCAGCACGTAATCTCTCGCGCCGTTTGATGTCGGGTAGAAACTGATGACTGATGCGCCTTCAGAGACCGCTCGCTTAAGGGCCACGTTATGCCGTATGACGGTTTGAAGCAGCCTGTCACCGAAAAATGACTCAACTTCATCAAGTATTGACTGCGAATACTTGGTGCGTTTATCGAAAAGGGTGGCGAGGGCGCTGACCTGGGGGGCGCGACCTGTTTTCCTTCCCACCAGTTCAATCATTCCCAGAAGCTTGCCGACACCGAAAAGGGTAAAGGGGCTCATATCGATAGGGATGATGACCCAATCGGCCGCTCTCAAGGCATTGAAGGTGAGAAAGCCCAGACTTGGGGGACAATCGATCAGGGCGTAATCGTATGAATGGCAGTCGGATAAGACTTTGCGGAGCACTGAGACCGCATCTTCTCTGTCGTTGAGTTCCTGCTCAAGGGTGGATAGTTGTGCATTCGACGGCAGGATATCGAGATCCGGAGAGACCGGCACAATACAGCTTCCAAAAGGACGTTTCTTCTCCGGTTTTTCTGTCAGCACGTTATACGCCGAGCTGTCGGGTGACTGGTCGTCTTTTCGCAGGGCAAAGGAAGCGTGGGCTTGGGGGTCCAGGTCGATTACAAGCACCTGCTTTCCGTTCTTGGCGAGGGCTGCACCAAGGTTTATGGCCGTGGTTGTTTTGCCGCACCCGCCTTTTTGATTTGCAATGGCAATCGTCTTCATGTCGGGTCCTCCTTGATATTTGATAAGGCATTGCTTTTCACGGTGTAAGTGCAAGGAGAAGTAATTCTAGATTTAAGAGGATTGTTGACGCAAAATATGGAAGGCAGAGCGGTTAAGCACGGCAGGTATGTGTAGGATTGGTTAATCTTCATAAGAAGCAATCCAAATTTTAATTGCTTTTTCTTATATCATAATCACCAAGAAAAAAACATTATTTATTTCAATTTGGGATAAGCATTCTCTGATCAGCCCATAATGCCCCGTCCTCAACTATTCCTTCCGATTAAGATCGCGCTTATCTTTCATCCTGAATTCAATGAACCGGTGCGGTGACCTTAGGCGTTGCTTCGTATTTGAAGCGGAGGATATGTTATATTTGGATTGATATGTCTCACGTAGATCATGTTAGATCATATTCATCTAAGTTCCATCTTTCAAGCTTCGCAAAAGCATCTTGAGCTGCTTGTAAAATTAATTCTAACTTAACGGGCTTCGTAAAATAATCATCAAAGCCCGCCCTGCGACAGTCTATCAAACCAAATAGATCTGTGTACCCGGTGAAAGCGTAAATAATACCCACGTCATTATCTATTCTTATTTTCCTACATAATTCCATACCGCTGATACCAGGAAGCTTGAGGTCCAAAAACATGACCATGAAACTTTCTCCCCTAAGAATATCCAATGCCGTTTCTGCGCTTTCAGCTAAGCGAACCACATAACCATTTTTGCTAAGAAATTCCTGGAGCATATTTCTGATAACTTCTTCATCATCAACAACAAGAATCTTCTTTTCCATATTCCATCCCTCTTTAGCGATCTTTCAAGTCTTACAACGGATCAACTTATTGATTTGTCAAGATCAATTATTTTCATTTCCTCCACGTAAGGTTTAGTCTCATGCTTTGTTATTTTCATAAGTTTCTTTGTAATCCCCGCAATCCTCGCTATTTGCTCCTCCATAATGTTTACGCGACTGTTTTCCGGATGTTCTTTTCCAAGGTTTAATGAAAGCATCTCTGCGTGTCCTGAAATAGCTTGCAAAGGTTGATTTAGTTCATGACATACCATCCCTGCGGTTTCAACTATAGCGGATAGGATCTCACGGCGATGCTTTTCTTCTTCGGCTTTCAGCCGATCTGTTATATCTCTTGCTGTTGCCTGAAAACCAACAACATCTCCCTGCTCATAAATTAGTTGGACCTGTTGGCCAAACCACTTTTCCTCCCCGTCTCTCGTTACAATTGGAAACTCATAATAGGTAGTCGGCGTTTTCTCCAAAATTTGCTTCTCATAAAATCTATCCAACGTTTCATGATAATCTTTTCGGATAACAGAGTGAAAGTGCTTTCCGAACAACTGTGAAGTCGCATAGCCTGTTACTCGCTCGGCAGCAGAATTAAAATAGGTGAAGATCCCTTGAAGATCGGTGGTATAAACTATATCACCACTGTTTTCCACAAGATGCCGATACCTTCTCTCCCTCTCCTTAATCATGTTCTCCAGAAGACTATGTTCTGTAATGTCTGTCTGGTAACCTTCGTAATAAAGGACTTTACCATTATCATCAAATACCGTTCGTGCACTGATGGAAATCAGGATTCTGCTCCTATCTGTTCGCAATATTTCAATCTGAAAATCCTCAATATGTCCTTCATCATCAAGAATATTTTTGAACAAATCGCGTTGGTGCGGATCCACATAATGTTGTTTTGCTACATCGGTAATCTTCGACATCATCTCATTTGGAGAATCATATCCGTACATCTTGGCCACGGCCGGGTTAACCCGAATAAACTGACCTTCAGGCGTGCTCTGAAATATTCCTACCAAGGCATTTTCAAATACACCCCGATACCACTCTTCACTCTTCTTCAATTCCTCTTCAGTACTCTCACGCTCGTTGATGAATTCTTTCAGCCGTAATACTTCTTGTCTCAAGGAAATCAATTCTTCGATCAGTTGTGTCTCGCTTTTTGATTTTTCCTTCATATTCTCCTCGCTTGAGATGAACACGAAGTTTTTAACCCCGCTTCATTTAAGGAGTGCGGCCTTTCTCAATTAATCCGTGATATTTTTAAAATCTATTTTGTGTTTAATAAAAGAATTACTGTCTCAGTATAGGTATTTAACTATCATGACTTTCAAACAAAATCTATTACAAAAAAGAAATCAGATTGAGGTTTGATGATAATTAATGACACCAGAAGAGAAAGTATTAAAAGTTATGCCATGTTTTTGCTGGAAGCGAAGAGGAGATCTTCGGAAGGTAAACAATAAAAGACCTTGTCATATTTGATTTCACCTACAAGACTTCACAATATCTTGTTGATGTTCAGTGAAGATTATCAATTGAAATGGTATTTCATTATACGGGAGCGCGTTCCTGTACAAATTGTCACCTGATTGCCTGTGATAAAGTTTTCAGGTGAGGCGCAGTACGTTGAGCACACGGTGGCCGGAACGCCAGAGCTCTGCAAGCAACTCATCTCCCACATCACCGGCAAGGCGGATAACACATAATTGCCTGTCACCCTGGCTAATAGACAACAGGCTTACAACACGTACGCCCCAGCGAAGAGCAAACGGCGCAATAAACCCGAAAGTGTCTTCCTCAGATTCTATCTCAAAAGTGATACGCACGTTGCCGAATGTTGGCTCAAAAATGCCGACAAAAGCCCTGAAAATATCTGACTCGGTAATCAGGCCGACCAGTTTTGCTTTCTGCACGACAAGCAGGGTGCTGATCTTCGCATTCCGCATAAGCCTTGCTGCTTCTTCAAGAGGCGTTTCTGGTTCAATCGTTTGAAGAGTGCGGCTCATGACCTGCGCCGCAGTCATATGGGCCTCGCTGATATCGCGGGGCATAACCGCAAAGGGATTCACTTCCGGCGGATAAACATGGAGGATGTCCGTTGCCGTAATAATACCCACTGGATAGTGGCTCCCGTCACGCTTTTCCACAACCGGGAGGCGACGGATGTGGTTTTGGGCCATGAGAGCAGCAGCTTCAACAATAAGTGTGTAGGGACTTATCACAACCAGGTTCCTCGTCATCCACATGCTTACAATCATCGTTTTTAGCCTTTTCTTTCCCGGACAAGCCTTGGTGTTTAGTATCCTCGAAATAAAGGAAGTAAAACTTATCCAGGCATTTTCATTGCCGTCTGCACAATAATGTTTATATGTATCTGTATAAAAAACCTATATGCGGGTTTTATTGACAACAGGAAGCATTAAATACTGCTTACACTTTTTTCAAGATTCAGGATCTGCAGCTTCAGCTCCTCCGGTACACGGGCCTTCTTGTTCTCCTTGTAATTGAAAGTCGCAATTACACTATTGCCTTCTGCAGCTATCTTCTGAAGCTTTTTGCTCACAATGCGATGATTCATCATAAAGCGGTCGTCCAACATTCTGGTAACTTTAACTCCCACAAGAACAGTATCCGGATAAGTCAACGGTGTCTTAAATTTACATGACGTTTCAGCAAGAATCGGCCCAATTCCCGTTCGAGACCTCAAATCTCTGAGATTCAGTCTATCGTAATATGCCATCCTGGCGCTTTCAAAGTACCGGAAATAGGCGCCGTTATTTACATGCTGAAAGGCGTCCATTTCTCCCCACGCCACGGGGATTGTGATTACAACAGGAAAGGCATCGAGGAGTGGTGAGTTCATATTATTCATCAGGTTAATAGCTTCTCCGGCATGATCATCCATTTAATATACCATATAGCCTTTTCGGTTTCCTGATAAAAACAGACGATCCCACCATTCTGGAACTTTACAATAGTGTATTTATCTGTTCCAGTAATCAGAAATGAGACAAGACGTTCCAGAAAGGGAAGATGACCGACAATCATAAAATTTTCTGGCCCCTTGATCGTTGATGCAATCGAATAGACGTCATCATTGGGATCTAAACCTGTTGATTCTCTTATACCCAATTCAGGCTTTATATACATTGATATAATTTCTGCTGTCTGTCTTGCTCTGGTTTTCCCGCTATGAATGATCTGAGAGACGCGAATATGATATTCAGCAACTGTTTTAGCGATACGATGGACAGTTGCTTTTCCTTCTTCGGATAGAGGTCTATCAGGGTTAATCTCTTTAGGAAGACTCTCTCCATGTTGGACTAGGTATAGAGACATTTATTACCACCTCCGCTTGATCTGGAAATGTTGTGCTTGTTGTGGATCGAGTTTATCTGTCATAGTGATCTCCCACCTTCTATTTATTAATAGCATTGCCCATTATTTGTCAAAAGCTTTATAGCGGTTTTAGAATGCGAACCCTTATACTTTTTACAACTGATTTTGTAGCTTCTCGATAGGTCTTCATGTGGGAGGTCTGAAGATGATTCTTTAAGGCCTGTATATCTGTCCACCGTTCCATAATGGTTACTGCGTTATCGTTCACCGGGTCCTGAACAGGTATATCAGTGGCAACATCGGCAGAAGGACTATATTCAAGACACCCGGCTTCAGCACGCACATCAGGAATAACTTTTTTTAATTCTCTAAGATATTGGCCCTTTTTCCCTTCAACGAACTCTACAGTAGCTATCACATAAATCATGACATCGCTCCTTTTCTTATATGTTTGAATAACTCAGTATATTAATATAGGTGCATGGGTTATTAATTATAGCCCTATGACCACAAATAATTATACGCTTCCATTAGATTAATCAACTTATAAAATCGGAAAATATTTAAGGATCTTTGGGAATAAAACAATAGTATAGTTTTAGGGAATAAAAATCGAAGTACTTATGACATGATTATCTCAGAATCACAGAGATTTCATGGCGATGAGATCTTTTGCGTTAATGTGCCGTGAGTCGCCCATGGAAAGACCCTCGTGAATCAGTTTCAGTACAAGCGGTTTTTCTTCGGGGAACTTATAGCCTTCATAATCCTGATGGAAGAGCAGACCGCCAAGTCTGTTTCTCCATGAATTCATGTTATGGTCGAAACAGACACGCGATGTCACATTCAGCCCTTCGATCATCACCTTTAACTCCTCAAGACGTTCATGAGCTGAAGAGAGGCTCAGCCTTCCCTGTTCATATTCCTCAAACAATGGCGTTCCCCGTCTTGGAACGAGGGGACGGGACCTTATGTAGTCCGGATTGATGGCTGTGAGGACACGGGCCGTATTTTCCGCATGCTGCCGCCAGCGTTCTCTGCCGCCCAGACCAGGCATCCAATATTCGGACAGTTGAAAGCCAGCAGCCATGGCCTTTTTACCACCTTCAATCTGCTCCGCGCAGGTCACACCCTTGTGGACAATAAGCAACAATTCGTCGTCTCCTGTTTCCAGACCAACATGAAGACGGTCAAGGCCTGCTTCCCTGATAGACTTTAATTCTTCCGGCTTTCTTCGAGCCAGCGTCTTGGAGCGGGTATAGGAGGTCACCCTGGTAAGCGTTTTTAAAGTTCCCCTCAGATAATTCAGCACTTCAACGATCTCATGCGGCCGCATGATCATACTATCGGCGTCCTGAAGAAAGGCCGTCTTGCCCCCCGAATAAAGCCAGTTGAAAACTGTGCTGAAGCAGTAGTTTTCATTAAGGGAAGGATCGGCCCGCAATACAGCCGCTCCCACGTCCCTGGTGATCCGGCCGCCTTGACCCATTTTCCACGATACGACTGTAAGTTCGTCGCTGATGGCCTTTACGGTATCGATATCGGCTTTTATATCTTCTACGCTGCGATACACAAAGCGATGCCCCTTGTACATTTCACAAAAGGTGCATTTATTCCACGGGCAATTCTCCGTGATCCTGAGAAGCAGCGATGCGCTTCCTCCCTCGCTGGGCGGACGGTAAACGCCAATAGCAAAAGATAACTTTGCAATTTTATCCGCGTTTTCCCGATACTTATTGTTTCCTGTCAAAAATGCCACAAATATTCCCTTTATAATTCGATCTTATTGACAAATATAATTACTTCTTTTGTTTTTGGCAATAGACCTCTCGATCAGGGTTTACAGATATGGAGAGGCCTTCTATATTTAAATGATCAAGAAAGATACATTATCTCTCGATGGTGTTATCTATAGAGACTTCAACCCTCCTGTTTTTCTGTCTTCCTTCCGCGGTTGCATTGTGCTCAATAGGCTTGGAAGATCCAAAACCCTTTGCCGTTAGCCTGGAGCTTTTAATACCGAATTTGGTTGCCATGATCTTTTTTACCGCTTCTGCACGCTTCTGGGAAAGGTTAAGATTGTATTCCTTTCCCCCGACATTATCTGTATGACCTTCAATGATGATCTTCATATCGGGATACTTTTTCATTATTTCGGCGACACTCTGAATGTCTTTATAATATTTTGGCTTTACGACTGCTCTACCGTAATCAAACTCGACATTAAGTGTGGCTCGACCTTTCTTAAGCAGATTCAATTCACTCTCAGGCGCTTTCTTCATCTCCTCTACTGGTGCTGGTGGCGGTGGCGGCGCTTCGGTTGGACCGGCCTTCTGTGTGGCGCACCCAATTAACAACGCTAATACAAAGAATGGAAATAGACGCTTGAAAATGTTTTTTCTGGACATTTCTCCTCCTTTCAAAAGCTTTTTTGCGATTCTGCGTCATCCGCGACAAGTCATTATTGAATCAAGCTTAATTATTCCAGATTATTCCAGATTATTCCCGGATTATCCCAGAGGGGAAAAGTTAAATGATCTATAAAAATGCCAGAGTTTTTGGAAGAAGATGGATACAATATCAACTGGAATAAATCAACTTGTAAATGTGAAAGGTAATTGCGCTAAATTACAAAAACCTGCTGCTTTCCACCAATCACACACTGGCTTGCGCTGGAATTGGGGATCGAATTTCTTTGAAACAAATCCCACAGAATTGCCCTAATGACTTTGAGGTGAGGAAATCGCGCGAGATTTTTCCGATGTATATTTAAATGAACCCGTCCCCGATTATTCGGACGTCCTGCTAAGTCATAGCGTAAGGCCGTGCTGCTTTCCATGCTTGCATGGTTTCATGAAGCCATTCGTTAAGTTCCTTAACGACGTAAAATTTAGGGTAAAGCAGAGTGTCTCCCGGGTAAATCAGGCCGTCTTCAATCGCGAATTTTGCCAAAGGAGTATTCGGATAGATCCGAATGCCTATAGTAATCTTAAGGTTGTCCAGTTGAAGTGAGTCGGCAAAGTCAAGACTTTCTTTAACAGTTTCTTTCGTCTCACTGGGCCCTCCTAACATCAGAAAACCCCATCGCCGAATTCCGTTTTTTTTGAGAACATCTGAAGCTCTTCTGACGTGGGCCGGTCTGAATTTCTTGTTCATTATGTGCAGGATGTTTTCGGAGCCGCTTTCGAAGCCGAGACTGACTTCCAAGCAACCAGATCTGGACATAAGAGCAATTAATTCCTCATTGGTTTTTCCCGGGTAATAAATGCACCGCCACAAAATTTTTAGCCCGTGCTCGATGATTCCTTGACAGATCCTTCGCGCGTAGGAGGGGGGAACATTGAAAATATTGTCCACAAAATAGAAACGCTCAAAACCCGCATCGACGTGCTTGGCAATGGCCCCGATTACGGGATCGGGACTGCGTTTCCGGAGTGCGCAACCCTCAATCATAAATGTGGAACAATAGCTGCAGTTTAGTGGGCAACCGCGCCGGGTCTGAAAGGGCATCCAAATTTCCCGCTTGTCAAAGACGGTGGTGGACGAGATACCTGCATCCGGCAGCGGCATGATGTCCAAGTTTTGTACGAATTCTCTCGGACCCTGGAGACCCTTGCCTCTCAGGAAGAGACCAGGCGTCCCTGAAAAGGGGACACCCTTTTGAATCCGATCAAGAAGAAGAGGAAACGCCCTCTCCCCTTCACCCTGAATCCCCATGTCGGCCTCCAGGTAATCAAGCGCACTTTCAGGGTACATGCTGTAGCCCGCACCCCCGAGGACCAGTGGCGCATTCGATGCAGCACGGCAGTCGCATACAACTTCTTTGATCGGGGGCAGCAGGAATTTCGGGTTGTCCATGTTCTGGTCGTCTATATTCCGAACGGATATTCCTATGACTTCCGGCCTATAATCTTTGATTTCTTTTGTGAGGGATATCCCATGATATTCCTCTGTCATGAGGTCGAGCAACTTTATCTCATGCCCTGCCTCACGAGCTGCTACCCCCACGCAATTCAGCCCCAGCGGGAGGGGTAGAATGTTCATTTGTTCAGTATTTGCGGAGACCAGGAGAACTCTCATAAAGTTTGAATCCGTCAGAATTCTGGGAACAGTCTACTTAATTACAGCAAAATAAAAAGACAATGTTTCCACCAATATTTATTTCATGATATTCTCAACTATATCAAAGTATTTGTTAGTAAGTGTAATGTTCAACTGAGTATAATATGTAAAGTCGGTCTTATTGAGAAAATATTTTTATTACTTCGCCCATTTCCCTAAATATTTTATCTCCGGACGATATCATAAAAAAGCCCTCCAAGAAGAGGGCTTCCAAACTCTTACCCTTCGACAAGCTCAGGGTGACATTTCTTGTCATTTCACAGGAACTAGTTCAGGGCAACGGATACCATCGTGGAAATACCCTGTTTTTGCATGGTAATGCCAAACAGATATTCGGCAACCTCCATTGTCTTCTTGTTGTGGGTAACCATGATTATCTGAGAACCTGCCGAGATATCTTTGACAAGGTTATTAAACAGGAATATGTTTGCATCATCAAGAGCGGCGTCAACTTCATCTAAGACCACAAAGGGCACCGGCCGATATAGCAGAATCGCAAAAATCAAGGCAATGGCAGCGAGGGACTTTTCACCACCGGATAATAAACTTATACTCTGCGCTCGTTTTCCTGGAATAAGTATGTCGATATCCACGCCCGTCTCCAGCAGGTCTTCGCTGTCTGTCAGTCTCAGCTCACCCCTGCCTCCCGGGAATATCCTGCTGAACACTTCCTGGAAACATTTGTTGACTGCCTCAAAAGTCTCCGCAAATCGCTTCCGGGATTCAATATTTATTTTTGTTATCGTCTTCTGGAGCGCATCCATCGAAGCATTAAGGTCTGATACCTGGCCCGTAAGAAATTCAAAACGCTCTTTCAATTGCTCATACTCACTGAGCGCCAGCAGATTTACTTCACCGAAATTTTCCACGAACTTTCTGTTTTTTTCGAGTCGGCCGCTTAGTTCCTGTACAGCCTGCTCATCAATTCTCTGAAATTCGGGGACCAACGCCTGTAAGTCCACATAATATTTTTCTTCCACGCCCTTTTTCAAGCTATCCATCTGGAAAGAGTACTCGCGATATGTCATCTCCAGTTCACCGGATTCCTTGACTACTTCGTCGAGGGTTTTTTTAACCTCCCGGAGATCCGTCTCACGGTTTCTCAATAAAGCCTCCCTTTCCTGCTGCAATCTCTTAACCTCTGAGAGAGTCTCTTCCATGGCTTCATGATCCGAGGACAGGCTTTCCAGGAGATCCTGTTCAGCCGAAATTTGACTGGTTATATCCTCAACTTCGTGTTCACTATTCTTCAGTTCGCCGATCCTGACATCGATTTCACGGATCGTATCCGTCCTGTCGGCTTCCAGTCTGTCTATAGCCTTAAGATCGGCATTTCTCTTTTCTTCAAGGGAGGCCAGATGAACCTTTTCCCTGGTAAGACATTCTTCATGTTCTTCTGCCTTCACCTTCAGTGCATCCCATTTTTCTTGGAGAGAAGATATGGCATGGTTGATTTTTTCTTCTTCAGCATCAGAGGAAGCGATTCCTTCCTTTATCATCTTGATCTCTTCCAAAGCGTTATCTTCCTCAGACTGAAGACTCTCACAACTGAAATCGATGATTTTTATTCTCTGCTCGATCCCCTTTATTTCAGATTCATATCTTTCGACATCTTTCCGCTTGCTGTTGACCCGTAGCTCAAGATCGCGGATCTCTGATTTTAGCTGAAGTAATTCTTCTTCCCATTGCAGTATACGTGATGCTGCTTCTTTTTTCCTTTCAGTTTCCTCTTCAAGCAGCGTATTTAACCGGTCAACTTCTTCGTCGAGTTCGGCGATCTCCCGCTTAATACGGAGGAGACTCTTTTCACCGTTTGTCCTGCTTCCGCCCGTTAACACTCCATGCGGATTAATAACGTCACCTTCCGATGTAACGAACGTGCCCCTGAAACCGTTTCGCTCCCATAGAGAGATACCACTTGATAGGTTCGGTATTAACAGTACATCCCCCAAAAGATAGTCGGCTATTTTTTCAAAGCCCTGATGGACATTAACCATGTCAATAAGCCTGACCGCCCCCCTGAGATGCTCTGCCTCAGAGTTCGAGGCATTATTTCTGACTTCAAGCGGGACAAAGCTCCCCCTTCCGGACGAAGAACTCTTCAGATAGTCGATTGCCTTTACGCCGTCTTTCTGGCTCTTGACTACTATATACTGGAGCTTCTCGCCCAGGACAGACTCAACAGCCGTTTCGTAATCCTTGGGGACATCGATAACATCCGCAACCAGCCCGAGGAAGGTCTCACCGGGCGGCAAATCGAAATTACCGACCTTCCCTGCTTTCATAATTGACTTTGTGCCTTCACTACACCAGGCATAGTTTTCCTGTAACTCTCGCAATGATGTAAGCCGCGACGATTTTTTCCCCGTCTTTTCCTTTTTCCCCGAGATATCCTCTTCAATCACCTGCAGGTCATTTTTTACTTTTTCCAGCTCATGGGAAGCAGTATTTGCTTTACTCCCCAGATCACTCAGTGTCTCTTCATCCGCTTTCAGCCCCGACATCAAGTCATCGAGATTTTCGCGGGCAGCGGCAAGGCTTTCCTTGTTTTCATTTATTTCCCGGATGTCCCTCTCTTTTCTTTTCCTGATATCCTCAATTCCCTTTGTGAAACCGGTCAGCGTATTTTTTAATCTTGCCTTCTCCGTAACAATCTCGATAAACCCCGCCTTCTTTCCTTCAAGTTCTGTTTGGACGGATCTGGCCGCTGCCTTGTGTTCTTCAAGAGCCGACTGGTTTTGAAGGACACTATTTCTGACACTCTGAATCTCCTCACCGGATTTGCTCGTCAACATGTTAAGGGCATCCACCTCTTTACTCAAGCTTTCCTGCCGCAAACGGAGTGATTCTATTTCCGAAGAATTTTTCGATTTTTGTGAAGCTATATCTTTTATTTTATCCTTAAGATGTTCTACCCCCTGTTCCTTGATGTTGATCGAGTTTCTGATGTCGTAGAGTTTTTCCTGGTATTCCGAAACGGATGTTTCATTTTCAAGGACTTCCGCTTTTATCCCTTCGATTGAAGCTTCAAGCTCATTCAGTTTCGTCCTTACTTCCAGATCTCTCTTAGCAAGCTCGTCACGCGTTTTCCCCAGTGCTTCCTTTTGTCCGGATATATCTGTGTACGTCTGAAGCGCCAGCGTCAACTCTGTCTCTTTGATTTCCTTCTTTAAGGTCTTGTATTGCTCCGCTCTCTTGGCCTGCCTGGATACCGCATTAAGTTGAGATTTTACCTCTCTGATTATATCATTCAAGCGAACTATGTTCAGCCTCGTTGCCTCCATCTTCCTGGAAGCCGATTCTTTTCTAACTTTATATTTCGATATTCCCGCGGCGTCTTCAATGAACTGCCTTCTGTCTTCGGGCTTTGCCTCTACAAGATTGGCGACACTGTTCTGTTCCACGAGAGAATAAGTTCTGACCCCGGTTCCCGTACTCATAAAAAAGTCCCTGACATCGATCAGCCTGCAGGGAATCTTGTTTATGGCGTATTCGCTTTCGCCTTCCCGGAAGAGTCTCCTCGAAATCATAACTTCGCTGCATTCTTCATACGCCCCGGGGAATTTACGACCGTTGCAGTCCAGGATCATCGATACTTCCGTCATGCCGATGGGGGCAGCATTTTCAGCGCCGTGAAAGATGACATCGTCCATCTTTTTTCCGCGCAATGATTTAACCCTCTGTTCGCCCATTACCCAGCGGATCGCATCAACGATGTTGCTCTTCCCGCATCCGTTAGGACCAACAACCGCGGATATGCCTTTAGAAAAATCGATGGCAATTTTGTCCCGGAAAGATTTAAATCCGGTTACTTCCAGTCTCTTCAGTCTCATTTTCTTACAGTCCGGTGTAAATTAAAATCTTTTCTGCAGATTTAGTGCAAAAAAAGACCACGCCCATAAAATTTTGTGAATTCTAACAAAATAAATATGTCTTGTAAAGAAAAAATACAACTAAATGTATTCAATTTTTTTTGACCCCCAATATATTGTATTGATCATCTTTCCCGGATTATCACTGTATTAAATGTTAACAAACATGGTATAAACATCCCCCTGTATCCCCCCTTGAAAAGGGGGATTTATAAAGTATTCGTTCGGATAGAGAGATTTCTTACGAGCAGGTAATAAACGATGATTGATGAGGAAAAATGGGGGGTAGCCTGCAAGGCATCAGGCATAACAAACGCAAAAATAGTTTCCGGAAGACTGGAAACGGAAGGCATCCCCACCAAATTGAAATATGAAGCCGTCGGAGCCATTTACGCAATAACGATTAACGGCCTTGGCGAAGTCAAGATTATGGTTCCTGAAAGCCTACTGGATAAGGCCCGTGAAGTCCTGTCTCAATCGTATGACGACAAAGACATTGATTGGGAGTGATCCTGCTGAATTAGGGACTCAGTTCATAAACCATGAAGATTTTTCCTCAAAGATGTTAGTGTCGTTTCCCATAAATTATTGTCATATCGATCGAAGGGAGATATCTTAGATCTCTACTGTCAGTCGGTACAAGATTTCTCGTTTCACTCGAAATGACACCATTGTAAAATCATTAATGAGATACGAAAATAGGCATTCGGAACAGTAATGATCAATTTTCCATTATTTGATAAAGCTTTTTTTCATACAACGCGTCCATGGCCTTAGATTCTACAAACGGCTTTCCCTTGCACATAAAAATATCAAATTCAGGGTAACATGGTTCAAGGGAATCCAGAATTTTTTAAAGATATAGATTCCGGATCAAGTCCGGAATGACACTTATATATTATTTTCTCGGGAATGACGGGCCTCAGGATTAATGTAAAGAGGCGTTAGACACAATGTATCAGAATAATCCATCAAGGGGTGTATTGCAACGGGGACAGCTTGTGCCTTTCAGATTAAGACGTTCGATATAAAAGCCGTAACGGTCTATGAGATGCTCCCCGCAGTTCGAGCACCTGGTATCTTCACCTTCATCTCCCGGTACATTGCCGCTGTATATATATTTCAAACCTTTCGCCTTTCCTATTTCAACAGCCTTGTGGATTGTCGCTACGGGCGTAGGCGGTAAATCAGTCAGTTCGTACTGGGGATGGAAACGGCTTACATGCCATGGTGTTTCTGCACCCAGAGAATAAATGAATCCAGCGATCTGACGGAGCTCATCATCATTGTCATTTAAGGTGGGAATCAAAAGCGTGGTTATCTCCACCCAAATTCCCAGCGATTTCATCTTTTTCAGACTGTCAAGAACCGGCTGGAGACGCGCCCCGCATCTCCTCCTGTAGAATTCATCGCTGAACGACTTCAAGTCTACATTTGCCGCGTGGAGGTATGGTGATATCGTATCGAGGGCTTCCGCCGTCATGAATCCGTTTGTTACGAAGACATTCTTCAGACCTTTATCACTGGCAATCCGGGCTATCTCATAAGCAAATTCGAAATATATAGTCGGTTCCGTATAGGTATAGGAAATGGTTTTTGATCCCGTCTTGAGGGCCCTCTCCACAACATCAGCGGGCGCAACATCTCTTCCCATGATTCTCCCGTTCTCCCTGGGTATCTGGGAGATTTCATGGTTCTGACAGAATATACAGCGAAAATTACAGCCTACCGTTGCGATGGAAAATGACTTCGATCCCGGATATACATGAAAGAGGGGCTTCTTTTCGACAGGATCAACATTCTCCGCGATCATCTTCCCGTAAACCAGGCTGTAAAGAGTGCCGTTTCTGTTCTCCCTGACCCCGCAAATGCCCCGCTTATCGGGTTTAATCTTGCAATGGTGTGCGCAGAGGTAACATCTTACCTGGCTGTCTTCTGTTTTTTCATACAGCATTGCTTCCCTGGTCATTTCGTTATCTCCCTCACAATGCCGGGGGCAGGCTTTCTTGGAGGCTCTATCTTAAACGGTTCCTTGATGACATCCTGAAGCGCCCTGTAGGTAAAGGTCACGGGGAACGACATGCCCAAAAAGGCCCCGAAGGGATTTTTCATTATCGGGATTGTCTCCTCAACGCCGGTCGCAAATGTATACCACCGATGGGGCAGGAAGATGACGCTTCCCCACTGGGTATGGACACCCTGAAGCTGGTTCCTGACCATGCCGGTCAACTGGCCAATATGGAAAAACCGGGCCCTTTTATATATGGATGGACAGCCCAGCCGGTCATACTTCCAGCGCGTTCCTGCTATGGATAATCTGTTTGTCCCTCCCAGGAAGATCCTTCCCCGGCAAACCCTGATGGCTTCACATATCGCCTTCTGAGGATCATCCAGGAATTCGAGAGAACTGATCATGGTAACGATGTCAAATTCATTATCGGAGAAAGGTAAATCTTCAGCTTTTCCCAGATAGAGATCCGCACCATTTCCCAGCTTCTTTTTTGCAACATCCAACATGCAGGATGACGAATCAATGCCTGTGACATCGCACCCTTTTTTCATGAAAAGGAGGAGGTGTTCACCGGTCCCGCAGCCTACATCCAAAACTTTTTCACCTACCCTGGGTGCGATAAGGTCGAGGATCAGACTCTTTTCTCTCCCGTCTATATAACGACCAACAGGTGATTTGAGCCAGTCATCATAAGATCCGGCGATTTCTTCACTGTTGAAGACCATCAAACATTCCCCATTTCACATCATCCGCCAATGTAAGACATATCTGTCATACACTTCTTTCTATGACTTTCATCGCAGGAAATATCATGCTGCAAAGGCTTTTGGGTTATTGCCCCTTTTATGAGACCTGTCAGGTCAGCATCACTACAGCCGTCCCGCAGCGGTTTTTTCAGATCGACTTCTTCATCTGAAAGCAGGCATACCCGGAGGTGCCCATCTGCCGTAAGCCGGAGCCGATTGCATGCATGGCAGAATTTGTGACTCAAGGGGCTTATAAACCCTATCTCTCCCGCACTCCCGGTAATCCTGTATATCTGCGCCGGTCCGTCGAGGGTATTTCTTCTTCCATTGACAGGTTCGAGAGGGTAACTTCTGCCGATGATTTCCCTAATGACTGTGTTGGATATGTATTGATTGTCAGGATCGAGGGCAACCTGCCCGATGGTCATAAATTCGATAAATCTGATCTGGAAAGGATCAAGCATACTGAGCTTTGCAAAGTCCAGTAATTCATCGTCGTTGAATCCTTTTATAGCCACGGTATTGATTTTAATCGGCGCGAAACCTATTCTGCGTACCTCCGCTATACCCGCCAGTACTGAGCTCAGGTCACCGCCTCTTGTTATGCGGGTATATTTCTCCGGGTTAAGGGAATCAAGGCTTATGTTAATCCTTTTTATGCCCGCGTAAAAAAGTTTGGCGGCGAAAGCCTCCAAGAGTGTCCCGTTAGTCGTCAGGCTGATATCGCTCAGACCTTCCAGGGATGAGAGTGAAGAAATAAAATCAACAACACCGCGCCTCACCAGGGGCTCGCCACCGGTTATTCTAACCTTGCTGATCCCCATACTGACGGCGACGCGGACGATCCTCAATATTTCCTCATACCTCAGGATATCGTCATGTCCGATCTGAGATATTCCTTCCCTGGGCATGCAATATGTACAGCGGAGATTGCATCTGTCCGTAATAGAAATCCTCAGGTAATTAATCTCTCTGTTATATCCATCAAGCATAGATCATGTACGATTAACAAGTTGTCATTTCGAGTGTAACGAGAAATCCTTGTCCCGACCAGAGGGAGGGATCTTAAATATATTCCGAAGTTTACCCCGATTTAACCAATTCTGCAAATTCTAGTATTTTACCTTAGCATGCTTATAAAGACATAGCAAGACAATCACAAATACGGTAGGGGTGGTTTAATTTTAATAAATTATCCTGTCTTATTTGCCTTGACAGACACCGTTGAAAAAATCCTGCCATGATTATCGGCTACACCTGTGAAGTGTAAATGAGGTAACCTATATAAGTTTGGAATTACGGGAAGAAACCGGGTACAACGGCGAAACTCACTGTTAGCCGAATTGGGGGGCAATCTAATAGCGCAACTCAGTAGGCCCTTCATATTTCAGGTCATGTGCATTAGATGTATTCTTCAAAAGTCGAGATTGTATGAAAGCCTTCCCTCATTATTGATGACCTTGGCCGACAATTTCAGAACAGCCTGATCTGGGATCGATCAGGCTGTTCTATAGCTTATCGTGGAAAATGTTAGCCACGGGTTCATACCCCCATAGCGGAAAAATTCAAACAATTAAGTTTACAACGAACTCAGATAGTTCACGAGATCTTTTTTCTGCTGGTCGGTTAGCCTTATATCAAAGCGCAGATTATAGAAATTGACCACGTCCATCAGTGTCGCTGCATTGCCGCCATGGAAATACGGAGCACGGGAGGCTAGCCCACGCAGGATTGGCACCTTCATCTTGCCGAGGTCTTGGCACTTGCCGGTGATTAAACCCTTACCCGGGTCGGTGGTGATAAACTGGTCACAGTTGGCGGTGCCTCCTGGACAGTTAGATGAGGTAACCGGGTTAGAGAAAAATGGTATGGTGCCCGTCGGACAATAGAAGGCAAACCGCGGAAAATCTGAGGTCCACGGCATGACGTTGACTCCGTTGCTGTTGTCCATAATCCCAAGGCGCTTCGGGTCACTCGCGGAATCGTTGAGCACGTTCTTGTTGCTGTGGCAGGTTGTGCAAGTACCAGGCTCTCCGTTCAGGCTCCCCTTGATGTCATTCAGGCCCGCGACTTTGAAGATGGTGAATACCTTGCTGCTGAAGAGAACCTCACCGCGCGCGATTGATTTGCGTTGCGCCTCCTTAAATGGGGGTTTGGATTTCGTTGGGGTTGAGAATGGAGCGAAAAGCTGAGAGCCAACATTGACGCTTAAGTTCTTTGGATTCCCGTTATTATCCACGAGGACGGTGCCATCAGGGAGAGTGACTGGAGCAAGGAGCGTCTGTTTCACCTTAATCCCCGGACACACAAAACCGAAGATCGCATCGAAGGTACAGGCAGGCAGTGTGCTTTGTCTCCAATCGTAGAGGTTGAGAGGACCTCCCAAAGCGCCACTGCCATCTCCGCCGGTGAGATCCCCAGCCAAGATATTATAAGTTTGGGCGGTGAATATGCCCGACTGGAACCTGACACCCTGTGCAATGATGGCAGGGTCAGGTTCGACAGTAGTCTGGCCGTGGAACATTGTCGCATTGGTGAACTGTGTCACCAGGTTGGGCTCCCGCGCGTCCCACATGATGTCGAGTTTTGCCTCAGGACCATTCCGGGCCAGGAAGGCCACATTGGCTGAGGGGAGTGGCCGGCGGTACACAGAAATCAGATTAGCAGGCAAGCCGTGCTCAGGATCAAGTTCACATCCAAACGGGTCATACTCCAAACTCAACACCCATTCGGGTTTTGTATTGCCGCTGAAGGTCATGTAGCTCTCGTTGAGCGGTCCGAGTGGATTCGGGGCATTCAGGCTGATACGGAAGTTGCCGCGCTTGAATAGCTGGGTCCGTGCATGCAGAAATCTCGGGACTGAAAAGGTATCTGCTGCTCCAGGCGAGTTTGGGCAATTGGCAGCATCTATCGGCTGGAAGAGTGCTGATTGGCCCCGTGCCGCAAATGACTCAGCGATAATTCTAATTTCTGGCGGGCTAATTGACCAGCCGTTCTGTGGCTGGTGACAAGTAAAGCACGTACGTCCGTTGGTGGTGATGTCACGTGAAAAGAATCCGTTGTCCGAGGTCTTCGTCGCACCGCCCGGCTGATATGTGCTAATCCAGCCGGTGTCGTCGGGAAAGCTGACATACTGATCGATCGTCTCAGGGATTTCGCCCCTGAAAATTTTCTGGAGCACTGCAACGTTGTGCCCAATTCTGGCAATAATTGTCATCCCAGGCGTTTTGGAAGGTATGGTTTGCGATTTTGCCACCGTGACTACCAGCCCGACAGCAAGGACTGACATCAAACATAAGAATACCTGCTTCTTTCGCCGATGCATAAATCACCTCCTGCACAAAAGGGCGTTGATAGTTATTGGTTCATTAATTTCTATTAATCCTAATATAACAATGTATTGCATAAATTATAACCGCGTCTCAATCAGGAAATCCCCGATTTTTTACTTCTAAATCTCTTATGTTTTTAGGTTGAAATCTTTCAGGGACTGGTTCCAAATCAGATATGAATGGATTGACTTAGAAAAAATAATACAGCAGGAAGGATACGATGAAAAACTGATTATGGATTTTTCAAGATCACAACTGACTGAATTGCTGATTGCCTATGCGAAGAAAAAAGAGTGAAAAATTTTTTTATTACTGATAGCTGACAGTAATTATTCAACAGTTGATCTCGGCGTTTTATTCAGTACTGCCCAATAGAACCCTACATCGCCAACTGCCTTTATGAAGTTCTCCACTTCAACAGGCTTTACTATATAACTGTTCGCACTGAACCCATCGTTCTTTAACCTATCCATATCAGAACGGGAAGAAATGAGAACTACAACGGGTATCGTATTTGTCCTCGCATCCGACTTGATCCTGTGTAAAACCTCAACGCCGTCGACTTTAGGAAGATTGAGATCAAGCAGAATCAATACGGGATTCTTTCGGGCATCGCTTTGTTCTTTATATCTGCCTGTCCTGAAAATATAATGAAGGCTTCTTCACCATCGCGCAGTACCTTCACTCTATTTGCAAGCTTCCGTGCCTGGAGTGCTTCCATGGTCAGTTCCACGTCATGGGGATTATCCTCTACAAGAAGAATATCGATTATGCTCTCATTCACAGGGGTATCTTGCCTTTCCGATCGGTATTGCTATCACGATTGTGGTTAGAAATATACTATGAAAAGAAAAAGCGGACGTTTAAGATTTATGGAGGAAGTCATAAAAAGAAGGTTACTTAGTTTACATTTAAGTCCTCTATAAAAAGTAAATGCCGAAGACAATGATTACCCTTTGGTAGTTAAAGTTATTTAGGCACAAGTCGAGATAAAGATTTCATTATAATAAATTGAACAAGCTCAAAAATTGGGTGGGTCATGGGATGCTTATTTATTATTGCTTTTTTACTGACCGGGGGAAGCAGCATTCCCAGCTCGGCATGCCGTCTTCTTCGTTGCGAAGTTTCATGGTCCAATCGCCCTTGCTTACTTCCGAGGCAATGATCCTGTTACCAAACTTCTTGCCCCTGACTTCAACTTTGTCGCCGGCCGCAAATTTGATCTTCTGATTCTCAATGAACCACTTGGGCCCTAAATAGACAACGTACTTATTACCCTGATCCGACACGAATCTCATCTGCAGACCATCTTTTACGCCTTTCATTGGCTCAATTTTCGCTACTTTACCGGCGTCGGCTATTATAGCCTCCTGCCCGGTAAATGATGTCTCGGCATCAAGTCCCGGCACCCCCAAAGTCCATGCACCCTTCGGTGCGGTTGGCCCAGTTGCCTGAGCAAATGATGTCTGCGCAAAAATCAGCATAAAACTCGCTGCTACCACAACCCATATTGCTACCTTTCTCATACTTTCCTCCTTAGACCAATTGTTTTGACCC
>Ga0335070_10000305_pt1 | contig 57438 bp, 56 predicted proteins | sample Lox_Sample_13_FD_206722 | JGI IMG/M metagenome (GOLD analysis project Ga0335070, IMG submission 206722) | Soil microbial communities from Loxahatchee National Wildlife Refuge, Florida, United States - Lox_Sample_1.3 | ecosystem: Environmental > Terrestrial > Soil > Wetlands | place: USA...
CGAGATGAGGAGGAGGGGATGGATCACTCTGCGATCGCTTCCAGCACCGCACTGAAGGACTCGGGTATGGGCGCCTCGATTGCGACCTCCGTGCCGGCAGGGAGCCGGAACTCCAGCCGTTTGGCATAGAGCATCAGGCGAGGGAATCCCTGCTGGAAACGCCGGTCACCGTAGCGCCGATCCCCTACCAGCGGATGCCCGATGCTGTAGAAGTGAACCCGGATCTGATGCCTCCGGCCCGAGAGGGGAATGGCATCAACCAGGGTATATGACGCAAATCTCCTCGACACCCGAAAGGCCGTAGAGCTCAACTTCCCCCGTCTGGGGTCAACCCCCACTCTCCCCGAACCGAACTGCCGCAGCGCCTTCTCGATGGTCCCCGTGTCGCTGCCGATCACGCCATGGGCGAGGGCGACGTAGGTCTTACGCACGGCCCGGTTCGAGAACTGCTCGTTCAGCCATCGGTGCGCCGATTCGTTCTTGGCAAAGAGGATGACGCCACTTACCTCCTTGTCAATACGGTGAACAACGAAGAGCCTTCTCTGAAGTTGCACGGACAGTGAGGTAAGAAGGCTGTCTTTGTCTTTGTCCCGTTCCGGGATCGAGGCAAGTCCTTCGGGCTTGTCTGCCGCAATGACATCTTCGTCTTCGAAGAGAATCGAGATCATCTATCACCGTCGGATTACGGAGACGCTCGTGTGCGTCAGAAGGCAATGGGGGCGGACTAGTCAATCAGTATGAGGCCGTAACAGTTCTCCTCACACGAGTGGTCCTTTAAGACTCGAATGGGATAGCCGTTAGCTCGGACAGTGGCGTACACATCAATGCCGCACGCCTCCATGGAAGGACGTGCCTTTCCGGGTTCGATACATTTCTTGAGATTGCACCTCTCGCAAACCCTGCACGGACCGGCCCCAAGGCCGAAGGCCTTATAGAAGCCGGCGAGGAAAATTTCGCGCTCGAGCGCCGTTACAATCCGCGTGGGACTCGCGTTCCCTTTGCAATGGATGAGGAGTGCTCGCGAGTAAGAATCAACGACCTGCCGCATCTCCTCGGGCGTCGGCGTATGGGGCGGGCAGCACCGGCTCGCATTGTACCCGGGGCACCCGAACTGACATTTCATCCGCACCCAAGGGGCCGTCACTATGCTGGTGGCCAGCACAATTTTCGCTTCGTAAGCCCCGAGCTCGCAGGCCCGACCGATAAAGGTCTCAGGATCAACTTCGTTCATTCTACCTTTCCCTCAGCGGACGCGTTCCCCTCTTGTCGGGGCCGTCGACCCGGAGAAAAGAAGAGCCCGCGTGCAGCCTGTCATGCTCTTCGACGAACAGAGGATAAGTGTCTAAGGAATGGCGCGACTCATGAAGTATGCATGAAACATTTACGCGCGGCAGCCGCCAGTCCGAATTATGCATGGAGGCGGATGCGCCGGATCCTCGGTGGCGCGGCCACCTCCACGATCTCGCCACGGCGTCTCTTGTATAGTGGGGGTTGAGACATATCGTCCCGGTTGCTCCCTTCGCCTCGAGCTGGAGTGATGCGGCGTCCCTCGAACTGTCTTTCGCTTTTGATCCTTTGGCCCATTTTCCGACGGGATGTTACTGCATCTCACTCAGGACTTTCTCTGCCGCAGCACGAAGACTGCCGTTGCCAATCCGGATGGAGTACGACTCGGCGAGACACTCGAAGGTGGTGTCACGAAAGGCAAGAACAAAGTGGCGGTAGAGGTGGTAGTTTTCGCTCCGATGGGCCGCCTGCATGCCCCTCATTTTCAACAGCCCCTCTTGCCAAGACGAGTTCTCGATCTCGAAAGCGCCATGGGGCCGCAGGCCTCTTCGGTAGAGCGGATGCCCATGGAGTGCCTCGTCGTCCGGGATGCCGTGGTAGTAAGCGAGGGGATGGTCGAAGACGATGATCGCGAACGGCAACCCCTCCGAGTCCGAGGAGATCATTTTCACCCAGGAGTCGTACCAGCCCTCGGGTTTGCTCTGGAGAACATAGAGAACGAACAGCTGGGCGTCATCCGCGAGCACGATCGGGCAAGGAGATTCAACCGACGGCTGGGGAACATCACCCAACCCCAATACCGTGTCACTTGCAAACGGACTGAGCGAATACATGGACTCCCCCCGCGGTGAAGTCGTGGAGCCACGCAACCGGCGCCTTCAGTTGGAGGATACGGCGGTCCGGTAACGGATGCTGCCGCAGGCTGGTTGGTCCTGCGGCGGCGGGCGCGACGCCGGCCAAACAAAGCACGAATGGGAGAGCATAGTGAAAAAGTTGCCTCATCCGCCTCATATTTGTCCCCTGCCCTAGCGTCATCCCCGCTCGGCGCCATGGCCGCCGCCAAGGCTGCGCCTTCGAGGTACGGTTTGCATCCCACGCGCAGGCGCCAAGCTTCGTCAAGTGGGACCGGGAGGACACTATGGGTCAGTGCAAGATTGGTGCCGGAGGATGATTTTGGTAGAGGCGAGTGGTCTCGGCCATCTACAGGGATTCAGTGGCCTTTCCTGTGCCCAAGGAGATGGGAACATGTTTGAGGAACGTCGATTTTTTGCGACTGAGCGGGCACCTGTCTGGCTCTGCTTTCAGAGCGATGGTCCGCTTTAACCGGCGGAGCGCAATGTCCCGTCACCACATCCAGTAGTTCAGCAGGCGCCGAAAGAAGCGTCGGAAAGACCATCGTTAAACTTCCCTCCTGTCTTCCTCTATACTGATGACAAGGAAAGTTACTCGTGGTCTGGAGCTCACCTCATGGGCGACGCAAAGATCACATATCTGCCTGGTGAGAGCCGAGCGAGGAAGAAGCGACGTTTCCACCGTCTTCGCCGTCCGACGCTTCGACATATCCTTTCCATCCTAAAAGAGATGCTCCCCGTTCCCTCGCACCTTCTCGATTACACCGGTCCATACCTGGTGACCGTGTCGCGTCTCATCGAAGACAAGAAGTACGGCGAGGCACTGGCCCTGTCCCATGAGGGTCTGGATAAGTGCGACGAGCTAGGAGATGCGAAGAGGCGGTCCCGTTGGTGGCAGTTCCTGTCCTGTGCCGTATATTGTGCCGAGACGCTCGACGGGCAGGACGAGAAAGAGAGACTTCTCTCTCTGGGAAAGGCAAGGCATGGGCGCGACAAAGGCCGGAACGTCGCTTACTGTTTCAGCCATTTTTCCCGGTGGAAGTACGCCGAGGGGGATTACGACACGGCCGTTGCCTATGCGGAGATGGCTCGCAGTGCGGACAGCTCCTTTGCAGAGACGCACTTCCTTTTGGGCTGGTATACGCTCTTTATCCGCGAGGCGGATCCCATCGAGCATTTCAGGACGGCGATCGCGAACGATCCGGAATATCTCGCCAGACTGACTCACGATCCGGAGATCATGAACTTTCCGCACATAATCAGGAAGCTTCGAGAACCAACGCTCCTAAAGCAAGACAAAGTGCCACATTGTCGCCCTCGTGACTTCTGACACCGAGAAGAAAAGCGGGGATCGACCTTTGCCTCCCGCTGCGCTAGCGGCGCCTTCGTCACTATAGCCGCGGCCTTTCTCGCGTAGCTTGAGTCGCCTCCCTTTATTGCCCGATCTTCAGCTTGCTCACGGTGTAGCCGTGCTTGCGGAGCCCTTCCAGTAACCCGTCGCCGCCCGCTAGGTGCGCGGCGCCGACAATGACCATCACACGCGTCGGCTGGGTGAGGTAGCCCTCGATGCGCTTTAACCACCTCTGGTTTCTCTCAACGATCAGAACCCGGTAGAGACGGGGATACTCCTTGAGTTCTTGGAGAAGAAGCTTCTCCAATCCTTGTTCGTCCCCAGTTCTCCAGGCGTTCACGAAGGCCGCCAGCTTCGTGTTCAGTTGCTGCAGTTCCGCCACGGTTTGAATGACGACCTCATCATCCATCCCCTTGTCGAGCAGCGTCATAAACTCGATCTGCTCATCCACCGTTTCCAGACCCTCGATCCCCTTGCCGTCCTGCCGGGCCTTGGAGTCGAAGAACTCGTCCACCCCTGGCATGGGTTGAAGGCCCAGCCTCTGCATCTCCAGGATCATGAGCGTCATGGCGAGCATCCACGGCCGGAGCGATTGGAATTGCGTCAGCGGGTAACCACGCTCGCGGCAGAAGGCCTCAACCTGTCCGTACGCCAGCGGGGTGAGATGCTGTTGGAGGGTACGGCCATCGTCGTAAACCGCCATACGGGCGAGCCTCGCCTGGACTTCCGGTTTTTCCATCTCGGCCGGCGACACCTCGAAGACGATCCGCGCGGAGCGTTGGTAGGCGGCGTCGAATTCAGGCGGGAGAGGATAATCGGACGAGCGCAGTATGTGGAAGGACCCGGCGAGATACACGGTCGAGGTCGGACTTGTAAGTACCCATACTGAGCTTTCGGCCCGGACCTCACCGGCAACGAGGATCACCAAGAGGGCCAGGCTCGCTCGGAGCAGATGTCGCTTCATGGGCTTCGCTCCTTCAACCTTCATAGTCTCGACCGGGTCAAGGCGCAGGATACATCCTTCGGCCCGGGCGGCGGTTCAGGCGCCGAATTAGACTGTGGAACAAATGTCGCCGGTAGCGACCGCTTTGGCATACGCGCCGTGAAGGGCGGAGATAAAAGACGCATGAACGTGCTCGGCCGGGACGGCAATGCCACCGAATGACAAGGCCCTCGTGGCGCAGGCGTCATGAGCCAGAATGCATTCGAACCCAAAATCAAAAGCAGCCCGGATCGTGGCATCAATACACATGTGAGTCATCATGCCAGCTATTACCAACTGCGTGATACTATTTTCTCTGAGGTAGTTGAGTAAAGGAGTTTCACGAAAACTGTTCGGATAATGTTTTTGGAAGAGAGCCTCGCCGTCGCGAGGCTGCACATGCTCATGGATCTTCACGCCCTCGGTCCCGGGTAGGAAGAACGTCGCCCCTCGACGAAGAGAAATGTGTTGGATATGGACGACGGGGAGCACCTTGTCACGGAATGCCGCGAGCAAGGCCTTTGCCTTTTCGCTCGCTTCCATGCTTCCTTTCAGCTCCATGCTCCCGCCGGGAAAGTAGTCTTTCTGGATATCCACAATCACTAACGCGCGTTTCATCTGAACCTCCAAGCGGTACGGGTTTAGACGTAGTCACGAGACGCGCCCCGGGCCGTCGGGTCGGCCCACCGTTCCACGTCCTCGTTGTCTCCTCGCCGGCAGATTCCGGCACCAGTTCCAGCACGGCGATCTCGGGAACACAGTTGAACCTCACCGGGAAAACCGCCCAGCCGATCCCCTTGGAGATGAAGACCCTGCTGCCCCTGGGCGATACCTTCAGGCCACTTGAGTACTCCCTATTGCGAACGGGGAGTAGGGGAGTGCCTACGAGGGGAAGCTCCACCTGGCCCCCGTGAGTGTGCCCCGATAGGATCAAGTCGACGCGAGCGGAGAATCGTGTGTCAGCCGTGTCCGGGTTGTGAGCGAGGACGATTCGGCAATCGGAGTCCGGGACATCCCCGAGGAGTTCATCCAGGCTCCTGTGGTCTTCCCAGAGGTCGCCGGCTCCCGCCAACCACAATCGATGCCCCTCCTTTTCGATGGAGATGGCCTTGTGCCGCAGATCTTGGCCGGTCCGCGTCAGCCACTCCTGCGACCTCGCTGTGTCCGCCCAGTGGTCGTGGTTGCCGAGGACGGAGAAGACGCCGAACGGAGCCGTCAGTTCCGAGAGGAGAGGCCAGACCCGATCGATCTGCGACGTCGCGTTCCTCTTGTGGACGTAGTCTCCGGTGCAGGCGACGAGATCCCGCGCAAGTCGATTGGTTCTTGACACGACATGGCGAATCACCCAGAGGGGAACCAGAAAGCCGTAATGCAGGTCTGTCAGGTGAACGATCCGGAAGCCCCGGAAGGCCTCCGGTAGGTGCGGCACGGGAATTCGGTAGGTGTTGGTGAGGACGAGGTAGCGCTCGATGAAAGCCGGATAGGTGGCGACGAATGCGGCTGCACCGAATGAGTAGGCGAGCCTCAGGAAGCGGTGTCCCGTAGTTGCTTGCATCTTCATCTACCCGGTGCCGTTAGGGTTCCCCACCCTGCGGAAGCCGGCCTGCCTCGACGGTATCTTCGGCTGAGGATCGGAGGAACCACGGTCTCACTCACAAGGTGAAATCCATAGCAAGTATAAACCAAATGTCATGATGCGGGCTAACGGGACGGCGGAGACGCGGTGAACGGCCTTGTTGAACTCTCCTCCCGATCCACAGGACCAACCAACCGCTCGAAGTAGGCGGGCACTTCTGCTTCGAAGGTGAGCCGCTCGCCGCTGGAGGGGTGTCTGAAGGAAAGGGATCTGGCATGGAGCGCCAGGCGCGTGTGGGACCTATCCTTCTTCCCATACTTCCTGTCGCCCACAACGGGGTGGCCGATGTCGGCGAGATGCACTCGTATCTGGTGCTTCCTTCCGGTTAGGGGACTCAGTTCGAGCAAGGAAAAGCCCTTCCTCTCCTTGAGGACTCTATACCCCGTACGGGCTCGCTTCCCCTTCTGGGTGTCGGTTGTGGAATACACAACGTGGGCGGTATTCTCTGCCAGGTATGAGGTAATTGTGTCCGATCTCTTTTCAAGCTTCCCATGAACTACTCCAAGATACCTCTTTTCTGTTTCTTGCCAATGGCCCTGCAAGAAGAGCTTTGCCCCCTTGCTCTTTGCAATGACGAGTACACCTGAAGTCTCTCGGTCCAGTCGATGAACGATGTAGAGTCGCTTTCTAGACTTGCTGTAACCCTTGCGGACATAGTCTGTAAGCATGAAGTAAACCGTGCGTGACTGTTCCTTGGCCGTAGCGATCGTCAAGAGGCCCGCCGGCTTGTCCACCACAAGGATGTCGTTATCCTCGTAGAGTATCGCGAGTCCTTTCGGCAGGAATCTGGTGCTCGAGGTGGAGCGCTTACCCATGGCACATACTCGATCGGTCGTTGGCGAAGGTTGACGCTGAGTGCAGCCGCCGCACTCGTCGCGGTCGTCCGCAGTTCTACCTCATGCAAGGAGCCGGGTGGCGAACTGGTAGGCGAGAGTGGCGACGAGCTCCAGGTTCGCCGGGCTCATCTCGGCCGGGACATCGAGGGGCGTGTGGTAACGCGGGTCGGTGCCACAGTTGGCGAGCCAGATGGCGGAGACGCCCTGCTCGACGAATTTCTGGTGATCGCTCGCCCCCCTCGGCGGGATGTTCCAGCATTCGACCGGGACCTGCCTCTCTTCCACAACCCTGCGGCACGTCTCCTCGAGGTCTCGGGTCACACTGATCTCGAGCCTGCTCCGGTTGGAGCCGAAGGTGTCAAGGTTGAGGATCGCCCGGAGATGGCGGAGAGAGTCGCGCCGGCCCTGGACATAGCCGGCGGAGCCGAAGCAGCCGAGCTCCTCGGCGCCGAAGAGGACGAACTCCGTCATCTCCTTCAGAGCCGGTGGCAGGGCCCGGCTCAAGGCAAGGACGGTCGCGACCCCGGCACAGTTGTCCATGGCCATGACTCCGTTCCAGAAGCAGTCGTAATGGGCGGTCACGAGGAGTTGCCGCGGCGGGGCGCCGGCCTTGAAGCCGATGATGTTCTCTCCCGTCCTTTCTTCGATGCGACCCCGGGCCTGTAACGAGGCCCGGAGTCTCTCGCCGGCGGCAAGGCGGCCGAGGATCGCCCTGCCGTCGTCGCCGCCGACGGCAACGGCCGGGATGGTCCCGATTTTCCCGTCGAGGCGGGCGCAGCCGCAGCGGATCGTGTTCTCCGGAAGGGTAGTGAGGGAGATGAATCCGGCGGCGCCGGCCGCTTCCACCTCGGGATAGGCGGCGAAGGAGCGAAGGTTGTCGGAGAGGAGGACGGAACCGGTCAACTCAACGCCGGCAGCCTTGAGCTTCGCCAGGTCCTCCTTCGTGCAGGGACCGCCGTAGACGAGGGGCGCCTCGAGCGGCTTCTCGGTCGAGGGCGCGAGGGCTATGGGCTGGCACGGGATCGGGGTACCCTCCACGGTGAGGGCGGCGGAGATGGGCTGGTAGCTGGGATAGCGAAAGGGCTGGAACTCGGCGACAAGGCCTGTTGCCCGTAGGCTCCTGGCGATGTAGTCCCGGGTCTTCTCGTTCCCCTCCGACCCCATCCAGCGGGTGCCGAAGGCGCATATCTCCTCGATGGTCGAGAGAATCGATGTGCCGGAAAGTGCGTTCATAGTCCCCCTCACCCTGCGTGTTTGTTGGATAACCACAGAGACATTGAGACGCAGAGAGTGTCGTGCCTTCACTCGATCGGGAGATAGCGATCGGGTGAAAAACTCAGCCCTTTGGGGGGGAAATTCCGGACTCCGCCACGCCGCCGCCCCTTACCAGGCGAGCAGAGTCGAGGCCCAGGTGAAGCCGGAGCCGAAGGCGGTGAGGAGCACGAGGTCGTTCTCCCTGAGCTTCCCCTGCTTGATCGCCTCGCACATGCAGATGGGGATCGTCGCGGCTGTTGTGTTTCCGGTCCACTCGATGGTGTTCACCATCCTCTCTGGTGGAATGCCGAGATAGGAAGCGACCATCTGGTTGATGCGAAGATTCGCCTGATGAGGAAGGAAGAGAGCCACGTCGGCAATCTTCCTTCCCGCCTTGGCGAGCACCTCGTGGCTCACCTCCACCATGCGGGTAACCGCATGCTTGAAGACCACGCGCCCGTTCATCTTCGCGTAGTGCCGCCCCTGGTCGAGAAGCTCGTGGGAGATTCGAGGGTTGAGGAGGCTTGCCGGAGCCTCGGTCCAGAGTTCCCGGGCGAATTTTCCTTCCGCATGCAGGGCGCTGGCCATAATCCCGGGATGGCCCTCCGGGGCAGGACCCACCACCACGGCGCCAGCGCCGTCCCCGAAAAGGACCGTGACATCCCGGCCGTTCCGGGTGAAATCGAGGCCCGTGGATTGGACTTCGGTCCCTACCAGGAGGATGTGATCGTAGAGGCCTGTCTTGATGAAGCTGTCGGCGGCGGCAAGGCCATAGATGAACCCCGAACACTGGTTGCGGACATCCATGGCCCCGATGGTCCGCTCGCCGCAAAGGCGCTCCTGGAGGAAGCAGCCGTTCCCCGGGAAGGTGTAGTCGGGGCTCAAGGTGGCGTACACGATGAAATCAATATCGTCCATGGTGAGCCCGGCGTTCTCGACTGCCTGTTTGCAGGCGTGGACGGCCAAGTCGACACCCGACTCACCAGCGGAGACGTAACGGCGGGTCTTGATCCCGCTCCGCTGCTGGATCCACTCGTCGGAGGTATCAAGCTCCTTGATCACTTCGAGGTCTGCGTTGGCGATGACCCGCTCCGGCAGATACATTCCCGCACCGAGGATTCGTGCCTGTCGCATCCTTGCCTTCTCCCCTTCCACCCGTCACCTCCGGCGCCCCGCCGGGTGGGTGACCCAATAGCCCGCGTTATGCACGAGCCACCTGCTGCGACCGCGGATCTGGCCGTCCTTCCGGGCGTGCTCGGGTTTCGCACCTTGCGACGTACTGAACAAGTACGCCTCAGCTCCGAGCCCCTGTGGTGCCCGGTGGCACGACCATCTCCACGATCTCGCGACGGCCTCTCGTGCATAGTGCGGGCTGGGTGGTGGCCACAGGCCGACCTCACCTGCAAGGCCAACCCTGATACAAACAATTCGCAGCAATTCACCATAGAGGGAAAAGGGCGCTTTGGCAAGGGGGTCCTCTTTCCCTCGCTGGTGTGGAAAAGGTTCGCGCGCTCCGCTACAATGACCGCGTCCCCTGCAAACCGCTGCCCCTTTTAAGGGCAGCGGGCCGCGGCGACCTCCGATTTGCAGGAGCAGGAGCGGCGCAGAGCATCGCCTTCTCCGAAGAACGGGCTAGGCAGGGCGTGGGAGTGCGGCGAAACGGAGACCCGGCACCACATTGTGTCTTGCTATGGCAAAGGTGGATTCGAGGCGGATAAGAGTCCTCAAGGAGGGCGCTCCAGGAACCGGGCCGGTGGTCTACTGGATGAGTCGGGACCAGCGGGTAGCGGACAACTGGGCGTTCCTTTTCGCCCAGGAGTTGGCCCTGGAGCGGCAGGTGCCTCTCGCCGTGGTCTTCTGCCTAGTGCCAGGCTTTCTCGGGGCGACAATCCGCCACTACGGTTTCATGCTCCAGGGCCTGAAAGAGGTCGAGACCAGCCTCGGCGAGCTGGGCATTCCCTTCTTCCTTGTCTCCGGCGAGCCCGGCCGCGAACTGCCAAGGTTCTTGCAGGAGCACAAGGTCAGCTCCCTCGTCACGGACTTCGATCCCCTGAGGGTCAAGAGGCAGTGGAAGGGGCGGGTCGCGGCTGGGGTAGACCTTCCCATCTACGAGGTTGATGGGCGGAACATCGTCCCCTGCTGGGTCGCATCGAGCAAGCAGGAATTCGGCGCCTACACCCTACGGCCCAAGATCCGCCGGGCCCTGCCGGATTTTCTCACCGAATTTCCCACCCTGCGGCGGCATCCGCTTCCCTGGAAGGGAGCCGTGTCTCGGACCAACTGGACTCGTATCGAGGGTGCACTCCAGGTGGACCGCGCCGTGCCGGAGGTGAAATGGCTCAAGCCGGGAGAGAGAGCCGCCCGGGCAGGACTCCGCCGGTTTCTCCAGACCAGGCTTTCCCTATACCCGGAGCGGCGAAACGACCCGACCGAAGATGGCGTCTCCCATCTCTCCCCTTACCTCCACTTCGGCCAGATCTCGGCGCAGCGGGTGGCCCTCGAGGTGCGGAAGCAGGAGCGGGTGAAGGCAGAGGCCCGCGAGGCCTTCCTGGAAGAGCTCATTGTGAGGCGGGAGCTTTCCGACAACTTCTGCTTCTACAACCCGGACTATGATCGTTTCTCGGGCTTTCCCGCCTGGGCGCAGAAGACCCTCAACGAACACCGGCGCGACCGGCGGCAGTACATTTACTCCGCTCAGGAGTTTGAAGAGGGAAGCACTCACGACGATCTCTGGAACGCCTCCCAGTTCGAGATGGTGCGAACCGGTAAGATGCACGGGTACATGCGCATGTACTGGGCGAAGAAGATTCTCGAGTGGACCGGATCACCCGAGGAGGCGCTCCGGATAGGCATCTACCTCAACGACCGCTACGAGCTGGACGGGAGAGATGCGAACGGCTACGTGGGGATCGCCTGGGCCATCGGCGGGGTTCACGACCGGGCCTGGGGCGAGAGGCCCATCTTCGGCAAGATCCGCTTCATGAGTGCAGGCGGCTGCAGGTCAAAGTTCAACGTGAAGGCTTATATCGACAGGAACCTTCCAGACACATCGCGGCGCCGGTGAGCGGCTCAGGCCGGCGCCATGCCCGCCTTCCGGAGGAGCAGGTTCCAGTCCTCGTCCACCATCTCCTGAATCTCCGCAAGATCCTCGTCACTAAGGTGCTTGAAGCGGCCCTGGAGCCTGAAGTACTCGTTCACCAGGTAGCCCTTGGGCATGAAGTTAATGGTGTAGCGGACCCCGTCTTCGACTTCATAGAGGGGGAAGATATTGGTCTGCACGGCCATGCGGGCGATCTTGACCGACATCTCCGAGGGGAGGCGCCAGCCGGTTGGGCAGGTGGCGAAGATGTGGAGGAAGCGGGAGCCGGTCATGGTCTTGGCCTTGGCGGCCTTTCCCATGAGATCCTCCGGGTAGGCGATGTTCGCCGTGGCCGCATAGTGGATGCGGTGCGCCACCAGGGCCTCGACGATGTTCTTCTTTCGCAGCCGTTTCCACTGGCGTCCCGGGGTGGTCGTGGTCCAGGCGCCGTAGGGAGTGGAGGAACTCCGCTGCACCCCGGTGTTCATGTACGCCTCGTTGTCGTAGCAGACGTAGAGAAAATCTTCGTTTCGTTCCACCGCACCGCTCAGGGCCTGGAAGCCGATATCGAAGGTGCCGCCGTCCCCGGCCCAAGCGAGGACCGTGGTGTCGGAATCACCCTTGACGTCGAGAGCGGCGCGCACCCCGCTCGCCACCGCCCCCCCCGTCTCGAAGGCGGCATGGAGCATGGGGATCTTGAGGGTGGACTGGGGGTAAGGGCCGGCGATGATGGACCAGCAGCAGGCGGGCATCACCATGATGGTCTTCTCCCCGAGGGCCTTGAGGACGAAGCGCATGGCGATGGCGGCGCCGCAGCCGGGGCAGCCCACATGACCCGAGTGGATGTACTCCCGGTCCATGGTCTCAAGGTGCATGCTTCACCTCCTGCAGGCCCACCCAGATACTCTCCTCTTTGGGTGCCTCGGCGTCTCTGGTCCGGATGTAGATCTCCTCGATGACCGCGGTGGTGACATCGCGACCGCCGAGCCCGGCGATGTAGCCGAAGACGGCGGGGTGCCCCCGAAGATTACAGAGGGCCGCCCGTATCTCCTGGGCGAAGATGCCGCTCGCGCCGAAGGAGAAGTTGCGATCGATGACCGCAACTTTCCGGGCCCGGCCTAGGGCCGCCCGGATGCTCTCCACCGGGAAGGGACGGAAGAGCTTGATCTTGAGGAGGCCCACCTTCTCGCCCCGCGCCCGGAGCTCGGCAATCACCTGGCGGCTCGTGCTTGTGACCGTGCCGGAGGTGACGAGGATCACCCCGGCATCGTCGCAGTGGACCGCCTCGACCGGGCCGTAGCGCCTGCCGTGCGCGCGAGAGAACTCCTCCTCCACGTCGGCGAAGGCGACCAGGGCGTCCTCCATGGCGGCCTGGATGCTCCGGCGCATCTCCATGTACACCCCCGGCGGCGACATCTGGCCGAAGGTGCAGGGACTCTCGGGGTTCAAGTGGAACCGAGGCTGGAAGGGCGGGAGAAACCGATCAACCGTCTCCTGGTCCGGGATGTCGACGGGCTCGTAGGTGTGGGAGAGGAAGAAGGCGTCCAGGATGACCATGACCGGAAGGTTGACCCACTCGGCCAGACGGTAAGCCTGGAGGGTGGTGTCGAGCACCTCCTGGCTGTCCTCGCAGTAGAGCTGGATCCACCCGGTGTCACGCTGCGCCAGGCTGTCGGTCTGATCGGCCCAGATGTTCCACCCCGGGGCCAGAGCGCGGTTCACGTTGGCCATGACAATGGGAAGCCTGGCGCCGGAGGCCCAGTGGAGGAGCTCATGCATGAGAGCGAGCCCCTGGGAGGAGGTGGCGGTGAAGGTCCTTACCCCCGTGCTCGCTGCGCCGATGAGGGCGGCGAGGGCGGAGTGCTCGCTTTCCACCCGCAAGAACCGAGCGTCCAGAGTGCCGTCGGCGCAGAACTCGGAAAGCCGCTCCACGATATGAGTCTGGGGCGTGATGGGATAGGCGGAGATTACCTGCGCCCGGGCCAGGCGCACCCCTTCGGCGACCGCGTGACTCCCCTCTATGACCTTGCGCATAGGGCCTCCTCCTCCAGGACCATGGCGTTCCGGGGGCACTCCACCACGCAGAGGCCGCAGCCCTTGCAATAGTCGTAGTTGATGGAGCGGCTCCCAGCCTTACGGTCGCAGATCACGGCGAGGTCCGGGCAGAAGAGCTGACAGTTGTTGCAGTCGTTGCAGAGCCCGCAGTTGAAGCAGCGTTCCGCCTCACGAATGGCGAGGTTAGCCCCGATCCTTAGGACGATCTCCGCGAAGGACCTGAGCCGTTCCTCCCTGAGCAGCCGAGGCTCGACGATCCGCGGGGCGAAGCGGAAATGGTCGGTGTTGAGGTCGTCATACCGCACGATGCGGTGGTTACGCGCGGATCGGGGCCCGCCGAGGTACATCTCCATGGAGAGGGATGGGCCCCCACCCACGAGGCAGGCCTGCAGCCTGGGCCGGACGGCCTCCGCCCCCTCACGGAAGAGGAGGTCGAGCGCAACTGCGGCCTCCTTACCAGAGGCGACGGCATGAACCACGCTCTTGGTCTCGGCGACGAGATCACCACCGAAGACGAGAACCGGACGCCCGGGCTCGTGGACAAGGACGCTATTACTGAGGGAGAGAACGCCTCGCCCCTTGGGGGGCGGATCCTGCCACTCCGCCGCGGTGGTTGCACCGACCGCTAAAAAGAGGCGCTGGACCTCCAACTCCCGCGTCTTCCCGGCGACCGGTTCCACCCGGGCCCGGCCCCGTGAATCCTCACCTGCGACCCGCATCTCCTGGAGGGTGACACTGATCCGGCCGCCCCGGCGTCGGATTGCCACCGGAGTCTCCAGCTCGAGGAGCTCCACGCCCTCGGCGAGTGCCATCTCCACCTCCTCGGCAAAGGCGGGCATGTCCTGACGCCGCCGCCGGTAGATGACAACGGCCCTGGCCCCGAGGCGGGCGCCGGAACGGGCCACATCCATGGCGGTGTTGCCGCCGCCGATAACGGCGACCGTGCCTTGGAGGGCCGGGATCTCACCGCGGCGGATTCTTCCCAGGAACCGGAGACCGTCCTCCACGTTCTTGAGGTTCTCGCCGGGAATTTTGAGGCCGAGGCTCCAGGAGTGGCCGCAGCCGAGGAAAAGAGCAGCGTAACCGCTCCCCGTCGCGGCCAGAGACTGGGGTGACACCTCTTTGCCACAGTGAATCCGGACTCCCAGCTCCCGGATCAGGGCTATCTCCCGGTTGAGCACGGAGAGAGGAAGGCGGTAGAGAGGAATGCCCCAGCGCAGGACCCCGCCGGGCTCGGGCATGGCCTCGAACACCTCCGCCTGGTAGCCGAGACGAGCGAGGAAATAGGCGGCAGCGAGGCCGCTCGGACCGGAGCCGACGACGGCTATTTTCTCCGCCCTCGGGGTGAGGCGCTCGAGGCCGGGCTTGAACTCGAAACGGGCTGCGGCATCGGCGAGGAAGCGCTCCAGAATGTGCACCGCAACGGGTTCGTCAAACTCCCCTCGATTACAGACTTGCTCGCAGGGGTGGTAACAGACCCTGCCGCAGACCCCTGGAAAGGGGTTCTCCCTGAGGACGGTCTCCCAAGCCTCCTGAAAGCGACCCTCGGCCGTGAGCATCTCGATCCGGCCGATGTCCTCACCCGCCGGGCAGGCCGCAGAGCAGGGAGCGGTCTTCTCCTCATAGCGTGGCCTCAGGAAACGCCAGGATCCTGTCTTGTTGCTCTCGGTGCTGACGGACGAGCAAGGTATAAAAAGTGAAGTGAGTTGGCGCTCTTTTGGCTCGCTACTCATCTGCGGTACCCTTCCGCCTTAGCCGGGTATAGCTTTGAGCAATTGTAACGGCTGGAATCGCGTGTCGACAAGGAAGGGAGCATCCCCCTCACCTTCGCGGGTGGTCCCTCTCAGCTTGCCGCGGCCTTTCCATCACCGTCGATGAGCCCCAGGAGTCTGACCTCGTTGTAGGCTACCTCCGCCGCCCTGATGTTCTCCTCAGCCGTCCCCGGGACCTCTTCCCGGATCGCGGCGGCGATCGCCGTAAGGGGCGGGACGCCCAGGACGCGAGCTAGGGCACCGGTCAGAGCCGTGTTGACGATGGGATGGGTCCGGGTTCCGAGTCGATGCTGAAGAGCTATGCGGGTCGCGTCGACGCAGGCGAGATGGAAGCCGGCGAAGGAGGTCGGGTCTTCAGGGGGCTCCGGGGCGTTCAAGAGTATCCAGCCACCCCGTTTCAGGCCGCGAGTCACATCGGCGGTGGCGAGGAGGGTGTGATCCAGAACCACCACGTGGTCCGGCGTGTAGACGTTGGTTCTGATCAGAATCTTGGTCCGGTCGAGTCTGAGATAGGCCTCCACCGGGGCACCTCGGCGCTCGACGCCGAAGAGAGGAAAGCTCTGGACGTGGTAGCCGGCCTGAAAGAACGCCTTGGCGAGGAGGATGGTGGCCACTACGGTCCCCTGGCCGCCCCGGCCATGAAAGCGGATCTCCACCATTCTCACGCTCGACGTCTCAAGTTCAGAGCTGCGCGCTCGGGATTTCCCGTGGTTCGTGGGCGTTCCCCACGCCGCGTCGCCGTCTACCCGTCGGACTCTGGGCTAACCACTGCTCGCTCCGTGAGCAGCGTTCGGGTATCGTCCGTCTCGCTCTGCCGCTACCTGCTCCAGACCACAGCGACGGCCTTCGCCGAACTTTCTCCAACGCAGCGTAAACTGTGACTCAGGTCGGACTCGAAGTAGATACTGTCTCCCGCCTGGAGCACTTCCACCCGGTCAACAGTCCGGAACTCCAACGTCCCCTCGAGGATATGGAGAAACTCCTCGCCGTCGTGGCTCACGAAGACCATGTCACTTGTGTCCTGGGGCGGGAACTCCACCAGGAAGGGCTCCATATGCTTGCTGGGCTTCTTGGTCTCGAGGGACTCGTAGATGTAATTAACCTCTCCCTTGCGGTGATGAGGCCGCCGTTCCATCCGGACCAGTTCAGTCCGACGGGTGACGGAGATCTTCTTCTCCGAGTCCACCTCCCCTTGGAAGAAGTGAGCCAGTCCCACGTTGAACGCCCTGGCCAGCCTGAGCAAGGTGGCAACGGGAGGAACTACGTGGTCGTTTTCGATCTGAGAGAGGAATGGTTTGGACAGGCCGGTTTTAGCAGCCACATCCTGGAGGGTGTACTGGTGTTTCTGACGAAGCTCCCGTACCTTACTTCCGAGCTTGAGGGCCCTCACATCCGTGGAGGCACTGTCGTTAGATCGCCGCATCTCCCCTCCTCACCAGCATTCAAGAGTTCACCAATGGTCATGCCCAGGCCGGGTCCGGACTGTTTTCCCGGCCGCATGGAGAAACCCTCCGACCCGTCTCGTTCCCCGAAACGGGTTGGTTCCAACGCCCGGAGGAGAACGTAGACCGTGGTTAGTATTTTACACCAGAACAGGGTTGGTTGAAACAAAACGGTTTGTCAGGGAACAGAGATGAATGGCGCTGGTTCAGCCGCTCGCAGGGCTCGGGACGGCGATGGTCTTGAGCAGACGGTTCAGCGCCTCGGCCACAGCGTCGTTGAGGGTCTCCTCGATTCGCGGGGGATTGAAGCGAAGGAGGGTCTCCTCGCCCACGACCTCTGCACTCTGGGTGATAACGACCCCCTCTTTCTTGAATCCCAGCTTGGCCGAAAGTCGGACGCGGTACTTCACTTTGGTATTGATCAAAGCGGACTCGGCACTAACCGCCAGGGCGTCGATGCGGCCGGCGAAGGCTACGTCTACATCCTCAGGGAGATCCTTGAGATGCTCGGGATCGGGAGTCCAATACTGGAGCTCAACCATCCGGGTGCCACGGGTGCGGAGAGCCCGGCGCAGAACATAAGTGACATCCTCGGCAGGGGATGGCGATTCAAGCACAATGTCCACTTCCTTGCCGTCAGAGTCGATAAGCTTTCCCAGGAACTGGGGAGAAGGCCGAGAATCCTCAAAGGGGAGTAAACCGATGGTGAGGCTCGGCTTCGGTCCCTTCTCCTCCTCAGGAGACGGACCTAGGTGGAGGATGTAGCGGGACGGAGTGGCACAACCCAGAAATGAGAGCGCCATAAGCGCGGCGCCAAGAACGATTATCGTTATCAGCGTTCGAGAATGTTTCATTGATGACCCCCGGCAGAAGATTGAGAGTGCCGATGGAGCACTCTAAGCAAGGAGATTATGCCATCCAGAGGCGGGAGTCAAATAGCCGGCCGTGAGAGACCCTCTGTCATTGCCCGCTCCGGGTCGTTTCTGATATCAAAGAGAGACGACAAGTCGAATGGGAGGACTACCATGGACGCGATGGAGGCGATTCTCACCAGAAGGAGCGTGCGAAGCTACACCTCGGCCCCGATACCAGAAACCCTTCTCACCCAACTACTCAGGGCTGCCATGAACGCCCCCTCGGCGGGAAACGAGCAGCCATGGCATTTCGTCGTTATTCGTGACCGGGCGACTCTCGAGGCAATTCCCGGATTCCACCCCTACGCGGCAATGCTGAGAGGAGCGGCGGCAGCCATTCTTGTCTGCGGCGACCTCCAGCTGGAGAAGTTCAAGGGGTTTTGGGTCCAGGACTGCTCCGCCGCTACGGAGAACATCCTCATCGCCGCCCGGGCGCTCGGGCTCGGTGCGGTTTGGCTCGGGCTCCACCCGCTCGAAGAGAGGGTTATCGGGATGCGAAAGCTCCTGGAAATTCCAGACCATGTGGTGCCCCTGAGCCTCGTCTCTCTGGGCTACCCCAAGGACGAGCCACGGCCGGCCGACCGCTATCAGGCCGCCCGCGTCCATTATGACCGTTGGTAGAGTGGCCCAGGCCGGCGGCCGAGGAGGGCAAGGAGCCGATCGGGGTAGTCGGTGACGATCCCGTCCACGCCTAGGCGGAGGAGTCGTTCCATCTGCGGCCCGCTGTTGACGGTCCAGGCGTGGACCTGCTGGTTCCGTAGGCGCGCCGCAACGAGAAACCTCCTGGTGATCACTTGCAATCCCTTGCTGGAGACCGGCACCTGCAGGGCGTAACACCCGGCGGGCAGGAAGGCCGCTCGCGGCGAGAGGAGACTCATGGCGTAGAACAGGCGCACCTCGCTTCTCCCGGCCGAGGTGGCGACCGCCGGGCATAGCCGGCGGCACTCCCTCAAAGTGCTGGAGTTGAAGGAGGCGACCATCACCCGCTCCACCATGTGGAGGTCTCGGATGAGACGGCAGAACCGCTCGGCTAACGGGGGCCTAGCCTGCTTGATGTCGATGTTGATGCGCATCTCGGGAAAGGCAGAGAAGACCTCTTCCACCGTGGGTACGGTGATCCCCCGGCCGCGGAAGGGGAAGGACCTGCCGCCGTCATCAGACCAGTGATATCCGGCATCGAGAGCCTTGAGTTGAGTCAGGGTGAGTTGGTTAACCCGTCCCGAGCCGCTGGTGGTCCGCTCGACCGTGGGGTCGTGGATGAGCACCAAGGCGCCGTCTGCCGTGCTGTGCATGTCCGTCTCCAGGACGTCGATACCCATGGCTACAGCCCGCTGGAAGGCGTAAAGCGTGTTCTCCGGCCAGAGCCCGGCTCCGCCCCGATGGGCGATGACAAGGGGCGGCGCCAGGCCTTGGCCGAAGAAGGGATGGTTCGGTGGTCGACAGGCAAAGGGCATGATCGTCACCTTCCCTAGCCCGCATTATGCACGAGACGCGGTAGCGAAAACGTGGAGATGGTCGCGCAGATCGGCGCAGCGCCGGGGGCAGGGATGGTCTGCAGCGCGAAGCGCATCCGGAGCTTCTACCTTCCGTTGATGACAGGAGTGACCCCCAGGCTTTCCACGGCAGCCCCGCGCAGAGCCCTGGCCTCGCTCTCCACTATCAATGCTGCGACTATGCGCCTTTGCAGAGCAGACCTCCCTGCCTCCCATCACTCATCGCGGCTGGAAGCCGCTCCCACGGGGCAGGGATAGACGGCCATATCCGCGCGGTCGCAGCAGGTGCCTCGTGCATGATGCAGGTCAATGGATTTGATTATAGCTGCTAGGCAGCCACGTCATCGAGTTGAAATTTCACTCTGCCCTTTCTGAGCAGCAATTCCGTGGCTTCTTGCACCGGTAGGCCGTAGTCGATAATGGCGAGGGTGAGATTGTACAGGACGCGAGTATCAACGAAGATGATGTCCTCCAGATAATCTTCCTTGTCACCGGTATAGGCGGGACCTCGGTTCTTGGGCTCGACGGGGACGTCGTGATTGAGAATGAGCCCGCCCTCGGCGCCGGAGCCGAGGCCCGAGTAGTGCAGCTCTTGCCAGAGCTGGGTGATGAACTTCAATGAAGGATCGCAGGTGGTTGACGATTTGATCTTGAAGACAATCTTTCTCCCGTCGTGTTCGACGAGAAGATCCTCCTGGAATGACTCTCTCTTGTTCGCATCGAGTTGCGAGACCTTGAGTTTCCAGAATGTGGTGAACACCCGGTGGATGCTCCTCCTGAGTTCGTCTTCCTGTCCAGTGAGAAGCCTGCGCACGTCCTCGAAATTCTGTTTTAATTGGTCCCTCTTCAGCGTGAGCTCTTTAATCTTCTTGTCCAATACCTGTTGGCACTCGGCGATCTGCTTGTCCAGTGAGGCTATGAGCTGGGGATAATACTGCCCACTGCGGACCCAGTCGAGCTCGTGAGGGGCGAAAGCCCGGGGAGTCTCCTTCGCCCCCACTGGGAGCTGGATCGCTTCGGCTTCCTGGGCAACGGCCCGTTCCGTTGACTCCAGGTCATCGAGGAGGTCGCTGAATAGGTCTTCCTCAACCGGGAGCGAAGGCTCTGTCTCGCTTTCATTCCCCGGCGGCTCTTGATCTCCCGCTTTTCGAGGGGTGCCCATATCCCCCGAGGCAAAAAATTCCGCCAGGAGCTGATCAGTATCAACGGTCCGCAGGTCATCCGCCCCTTTTCCCTGCTGGCCCATAGGTGGTTGGGCGGGTTTTGGGGTTAACGCCTGCCTCCCTACTTCTCGGCGCGGCTCGGGGGCTCTGGCTTGCCCTATCGGTGCCGCGGCTGAGCTCCCGGCGGCCTCGCCCTCTTCTGTCTCCACAGGGAACGCCTCTCCTATTTCGAGGGTTTCGAAAAGATCCGGCTCATCGGTATTCGGCTCGGACGGTAAATCGGCGCTGGGGGCTCCGTCGATCCTCGCGGATATCTCATCCTCAAGCACCTCGATGAGATCGATGATCTGACTATCGATGTCACTAGGTTCGAGATCGACCTGGTACGTGGCCACTTTCGAGGACTGCCCGGGGGCAGTCCTCCTGTCCTTGCGTGCGGGATTCTTGGCGACCATGTGTATGCTTCTCGAACAAAGCCTCGAGGTTCTGGTACGCACCCGGAGACATCGCTCGCCCCCGTGACGTGGGAGGCGTTCCTGCTCTCGGGCAGCCTCAGTCTTGCTCCCTGCAAGGAGGGAGGACGACCAGGGAGGCTCGTCATCTGTATTTCATGCAAATTGGAGGCCATCTGCACCGGTAGTCTCGGCGCGGAGGCGTGTACGGCGGTCTCGGCGGGGTTTGGAGAGATATGGTGGAAGCTTCGGGAAGTGAGGGCTAGGCTGCCGTTGATGCTTTCGTCCCCACCTGGCCGGCGAAGAAACAGGAGGCCAGGTGATCTTGCTGCACCTCTCTCAGTTCGGGCTCCTCCCTGCTGCAGATCTCCTGGGCGTAGAGACAGCGGGTGTGAAATCGGCAACCGGATGGCGGATCGATGGGGCTCGGAACGTCACCTTTAACTATGATCCTCTGCCTCTTCGTGGTCGGGTCAGGGATGGGCGAGGCTGAGAGGAGCGCTTGAGTGTACGGGTGGAGAGGGGTCGTATAGAGCTCCTCACTCGCCGCGATTTCCACGATCTTACCAAGGTACATCACCGCGACCCGGTTACTCACATGCTCGACCACGCTCAAGTCGTGGGAGATGAAGAGGTAGGTGAGCCCGAACTCTCCCTGGAGGTCCTGGAGGAGATTGATCACCTGTGCCTGAATGGATACATCCAGGGCAGAGACCGCCTCGTCGCAGATGATCAGCTTGGGATTGAGCGCCAGCGCTCTGGCCACTCCGACGCGCTGGCGCTGACCGCCGGAAAACTGGTGGGGATACCGGCGCAGGTGCTCCTGCCTCAGCCCCACCACCTCGAGGAGGGTGAGGACGCGCTCCTCCCGCTCGCGCCGGCTGCCGACGCGGTGCACGCGGAGCGGTTCGCCGACAATCTCCGCCACGGTTTTCCGAGGGTTGAGGGAGGAGAATGGGTCCTGGAAGACGATCTGCATCTCACGGCGCAGCGCCCGCATCCGGCTCGGTCCATAGGCGAGGATGTTCTCGCCCCGGAAATAAATCTCACCCGCCGTCGGCTCTTCGAGCCTGAGCATGAGCCGTCCAAGAGTGGTCTTGCCGCAGCCCGATTCGCCCACGAGCCCCAGGGTCTCACCCTCATGGATGGCGAGGCTCACTCCGTCCACAGCCTTGACCGAGGCGATCTCCTTAAGAAAGACTCCGCCCCGGATCGGGAAGTGCTTCACCAGATTCTTGACCTCCACAAGGGCGCTCGCATTTTTTTCCGTCTCAGGCATGATGACCTCGTAAAGAGTCGCTGAGGGAGACGGCATAGCAAAATGCTCCAGATGCAAGGCGCGCGAATCTTGAGGAATGAGGCGTACAGAGACGTACGCCGCAGTGACGAAAGATGAAGCGCAACGCCGCAGATGGACTTTTTGCGAAGCCGTCAGGCATACTTCAAACACCGTACCGTCTGGCTGGGGCCGAGTTCGTACATCTGCGGCTCGACTCGCAGGCAGTCGGAGAAGGCATCGGGACAGCGGTCGCTGAAAAGACAGCCGGTGGGGAGGCTGAGGAGGGAGGGCACAACGCCGGAGATGGCGGAAAGCCTCTGCCCTCGCACGCCTCGTCCCAGAACGGGAATGGAGTGCAACAGGGCGACGGTATAGGGATGCTTCGGCTCGCCGAAGAGGATCTTCACCTCCGCGTACTCCATGACCTTCCCGGCATACATGACCGCCACGTACTGGGCCATCTCCGCGATCACCCCTAGGTTATGGGTGATGAACAGGATTGCGGCCCCCGTCTCCTCTTTGAGTTTGTTCATGAGTTCCAGAATCTGGGCCTGGATGGTCACGTCGAGGGCGGTGGTCGGCTCATCGGCGATCATGAGCTTGGGGTGGCAGGCGAGAGCCATGGCGATCATGACCCGCTGGCGCATGCCGCCGCTCATCTGGTGGGGATAGTCATTGAGCCGTTCTGCCGCCGCCGGGATGCCCACGAGCTGAAACATCTCGATAACCCGGTGCCGGGCTTCTCGACGGGATAGGCCCTCGTGCAACCTGATCACCTCCGCCACCTGGTCACCCACTGAATAGACCGGGTTGAGTGAGGTCATGGGTTCCTGGAAGATCATGGAGATCCGGTGGCCGCGAATCTTTCGCATCCTCGCCTCGGGAAGCTCTAGGAGATCGGCGCCGCCGAAGATGATCCGCCCGCCCACGATCTTTCCCGGCGGCTGCGGAACGAGACCGATGATGGAATGAGCGGTGACGCTCTTGCCGCAGCCGGACTCCCCCACGAGCCCCAAGGTCTCGCCGGCCTCGATGGTGAGATCCACGTCGTCAACGGCCCTGGCTACACGGCCGCGCACAAAGAAGTGGGTGCGAAGGTTTCGGATCTCCAGGAGGTGCTCGCGCTCGCCCATGTGACTCAATCCCTCAGCCGGGGGTCCAAGGCATCCCTCAGGCCGTCGCCGAAGAGGTTGAAGCCGAGGACCGCAAGCAAAATGGCGATGCCGGGGAAGGTCATAACCCACCAGGCCCGGAGAATGTGGGAGCGGCCCATGGCGATCATGGCCCCCCACTCCGGTGTAGGAGGCTGGGCCCCGAGCCCGAGGAAGCTCAGGGCGGCCGCGTCCAGGATCGCCGAGGCGAACCCGAGGGTGGTCTGGACGATGAGGGGGGCGAGGCAATTGGGGAAGACGGAGACAAAGAGAATTCTCAGGTCCCCGGCCCCGATGGAGCGGGAGGCGGTGACGTAGTCCTTCTCGGACTCCTCCAGGACCGAGGCGCGCACGATGCGGGCGTAGCGGGGGATGTAGATGATGCCGATGGCGATCATGGCATTCCTCAGCCCCGGACCAAGGTAGGCCACGACCACGATGGCCATGAGGATGTGGGGAAAGGCGAGGAGGATGTCCATGACCCGCATGATAAGGTTGTCAACGACACCCTTGAAGTAGCCGGCAAAGGCCCCCAGAAGGGAGCCGCAGACAAAGGCGATGCCGACGCTCACCACCGCCACGGCGAGAGACACCCGGGCACCGAAGATGATCCGTGAGAAGATGTCCCGGCCCAGATCGTCGGTGCCCAAAATATGCTCGTCGGTCCCGGCACTGTACCAGAAGGGCGGCTTGATCTGGTCGTAGAGAGATCCGTCCACGGGGTCGTGGGGGCTGATGATCGGGGCAAGGAAAGCGGCGAGGACGAAAATGGCGATGACGATCAGGCCGGCCACGGCGGTCTTGTTCCGTCGGAGCTGCTCCAGCTGATCGAAGAAGGGGTGGCGGTATTCGGGATCGCCCCTCACTCTGCCTCCTAACGGACACTTATCCGCGGATTGATGACGGCATAGAGCACGTCCACTGCGAGATTCACCACAACGAACACGGTGGCGATGAGAAGGGTGCCACCCTGGATAACCATGTAGTCCCGCTGCATGACGGCGTCATACATCCACTTTCCCACGCCGGGCCAAGCGAAGATGGTCTCGGTGAGAATCGCCCCGGCCATGAGAATGCCGAACTGGAGTCCGACGACCGTGACCACCGGAACCAGGGCATTTCTGAGCCCGTGCTTGATGATGACCACGGGCTCGGCGAGCCCTTTGGCTCTTGCCGTCTTAATGTAGTCCTGGCGGAGGACCTCGAGCATGCTGGAGCGGGTCATTCTAGCGACGATCGCCATGGGGATGGTGCTCAAGGTAAAGGCGGGTAGGGTGAGGTGCCAGAGGGCATCCCGCAGGGCGGCCCAGTTCTTGGTAAGCACAGCATCCAGGAGAAAGAAGTTGGTAATGGGATCAAGCTCTACGCCGATGCTCAATCTGCCCGACATGGGGAGGATGCCGAGGTGCAGCGAAAAGATGAGCATGAGCACGAGGCCGAGCCAGAAGATAGGCATGCTTACGCCGATGAGGGCGCCGAGCATGCTGAGGTAGTCAAAGAGGGAGTACTGCCTTGTCGCCGAGATGATCCCGAAGGCGGCCCCGAAGAAGCTACTGATCACCATGGCGGCGATGGAGAGCTCGATTGTCGCCGGGAACCGCTGCTTAACCTCGACCCAGACCTTCTGTCTGGTCCAGATGGTCTCACCGAGGTCCCCCTCGAGGAGGCGCCCCAGGAACATGCCGTACTGGACGTAGAGCGGTTTGTTCAGGCCCAGGTACTCGCGCATCTGCTCCAGGGCCTCTTGGCTCGCTCGCTCGCCGAGGAGGAGTTCCGCCGGATCACCGGGAGTGAGGCGGAGCATGAAGAAGACGAGGAGGGTCACCCCGAACAGGGTCGGGATGAGAAGGAGCGCACGGCGGATGATGTAACCAAGCATGGGAGCTCTGCAGCCGATTCACCCCCCGCCGCCCCCGCTAGCGCGGGATCTGCGATAGGGGAGGGGGAAATCTTTGTGGTCTCAGGAGGTTCCCTCTCCCTGGGTGGGAGAGGGGAAGGGTGAGGGTGACCACCTACCAGGCCCTTGCTTTACCGTCCAACTTATAGCCTGACGCCACGTGCCCGATAAAAGATCAAGCGAGGAGGAGAGGGCGCTATCCCTCTCCCCCTCTGCATCTTCTTGGTCGATAGAGATTACTCCAGCCAGACGTCTTTCATGCGAATGGAAGCCGTGGGGTGGAGCTTGTAGTTCTGGACGTTCTTGAGTTCGGGCGAGAAGACCGTCGAGTGAGCGACAGAGATCACCGGCATCTCATCGTGGATGATCTGCTGGGCCTTCTTGTAGATCTCTGCCCGCTTGGCCTGATCGATGGTCTGCTTCCCGGCCAGCATGAGTTTGTGGTACTCCTCGTTTTTCCACTGGGTTCTCACGGCCGGTGAGGCGAGGCCGTCGAAGAGCACGGCCAGGAAGTTGTCCGGATCCCCGTTATCACCCGTCCAGCCGAGTTGGAAGAGATCCATGTCTTCCGGCTGCTCCCGCTGGCGCTTGAGGTAGGTGCCCCAGTCGTAGCTCACGATCCTCGCGCTGATTCCCACCTTCTTGAGATCGGAGATCATGGCGACCCCGACCTTCAATCCCTCAGGGTTGTAGGGGCGAGTTACAGGCATGGACCAGAGGGTGATCTCAGGCAGGCCTTTGCCCTCCGGGTAGCCGGCGGCGGCAAGCTCTTTCTTGGCCATGTCCGGGTCATAGGGGTAGTCCTGGACCGCGTCGTTGTAGCCCCACATCGTGGGCGGGATGGGGTTCTTGGCCATCTGGCCCATGCCCTGGTAGATGTTATCCACGATGGCCTTGCGGTTAATGGCATAGACGATCGCCTTCCGCATGTGGACGTTCTGCCAGAGCGGCTTGGTGTGGTTAAAGGAGAGGTAGCCGATGTTCATCCCCGGTTGGGAGATGACCCTCAGGTTGGGATCCTTCTTGGCGAGCGGGATGTCGGCGGCATTGGGAAACTCGCAGATATGAATGTTGCCCGCCTTGAGTTCGAGAAAACGGACCGAGTTATCCGGAATGACCCGGAAGACGAGCTTGTCGAGGTAGGGCCCGCCGGACTTGTCCCAGTACTCCTTGTTTTTCTCGAGGACGATCTGGTCGTCCTTCACCCACCTCACGAACTTGAACGGCCCGGTCCCCACGGGATTCCGGACGAACTCCTTGGGGTTTTTCAGGAAGGCTGTGGGGCTGATGATGTCGGCAAAGTCCATCCCCAGGTTGGCCAGGAACGGAGCCTCGACTCGCTTCAGCTTGAAGACCACCTGGTACTCGCCGGTCGCTTCGATGGAGTCCACCGTGTTGTCCATCTCCATGGAGACCCAGTACTCCGGGGGCCGCTCCTGCGGGGGAATCTCGAAGCCCTTGCCATGGAATTTGACCTTCCGCTCCTTCATCATCCGACCGAGGGAGAAGACGACCGCATTGGCGTTAAAGGGCGTGCCGTCGTGGAACTTAACGCCTTTTCTCAAGTAGAAGGTGTAGGTCTTGCCGTCCGGCGAGATCTTCCACGACTCTGCGAGACCGGGTTCGAGGTCGGTAGACTCGTCTTTGTAGGCCACCAGGGCTTCGTAGACGTTGTCGCAGATCATGAACGAGTTCCCGTCGGTCTCGTAAGCCGGATCGAGTCCCACACTGTCGCCGCCGCGGCCATACACGAGAGTTCCTCCCTGCTTCGGAGGCGCAGCCAGCGCCGAGGCAGCGAACAGGAATGCGACAACGCACGTAAGGATCCCGAGCTTTCTTGCCATCCTCCTTCTCCTTTCTTCCCGCTGTTGCAGGCCGAGCCCACTGAGGGCGACCCGATTCTCAACCGAATGTGGCGAGAATGGAAAACCTTCGGACAGCACACATGACGAGCAGAGGATAACGTCGGGCGACGCCGACGGGTCCCTCCATGATTTTTGATCTTCGGCGAATCTGCCGCTCCCAACTCATTGGCGGGCAGCTCGCCTCGGTCCCGGAGGGATCACTTGCCATGCGGTGAGATCGCTCTTATAGTGCCGACTTTAACAGAGACCCGTCTCGGAGCGCAAGACTTGTCTGTGAACCCCCACTCAGAGACCCTGGAGGTGGCCGAACTCCTGGTTGCGCACCTCGCGCTCCTCCTGGAAGAAGTCTCACGCGGACCGGTGCTTGATCTCGCCTGCGGCGACGGCCACAATGGGGTCTTCCTTGCCGAGCGAGGACTGGCCGTCATGTGCTGCGACACCTCCCGCGGGGCCCTTGAGCGGGCGGGGGAGCTCGCCAGCAGGCGCGGGGCAACGGTCTCCCTCTGGGAGGTGGATCTGGAGCGGCCTGGAATCAATCCGCTCAGAGAAGATGCCTATGGTGCTATCCTGGTATTTCGCTATCTCCATCGCCCCCTCTTCCCGTGCATCCGCAAGGCGCTTCGACCGGGCGGCCTCCTCGTATACGAGACCTTCACGGTGGAGCAGGCAGCATTCGGCCGGCCGCGAAATCCCGATCACCTCCTGCACCCGGGGGAATTGCGGCAGGCCTTCGCCGACTGGGAGATCCTGCACTCCTTCGAAGGCGTCAAGGAGAATCCCCGCCGGGCAGTGGCCCAACTCGTCTGCCGTAAGCCGGCGCGGAGCTGAGGGCGGCTCCTCCCTGGGGAGGCGATAGTCGCAGGATGCCCTTGACCAATGGACTCAGGGGACATACATATTGGATACAATGGGTCTCATTCTTGCAAATGCATTCTCGCTCTCACCTTGACCCGTCAGGGGGGGAGATTGCCGATGAAAGGTAGGCTCCCCTCCCGTGGCGGGGAGTGCCGAAAGGGAAGGAAAAGAGTGTACACGGAGGAAACAAACAGAAATAGGTTATGGGATCGAACAGCATAGATATCGGAGAAGATGCCGATAAAAAGAGGAAGAAACTGAATCTGACCATCCGCGAGATGGACATTGACGACCTCGCCGCCGTCTTCCACTTGGGCGAGGAGCTCTTCACCGCCCGGCAGGTTCCCAATCTCTACCGAACGTGGGACGAATACGAAGTGCTCACCCTGTTCCAATCCGACCCCGAATTCTGTCTTGTGGCGGAGATAGACGACGAGATCGTGGGGTTTGCCCTGGGAACCACGATCGAGAAGAGTCACTCCGCCTGGAAATACGGGCACCTCGTCTGGTTGGGCGTGAAGCCGTCGCTCCACCGCCACGGTGTGGCGGTCAAGCTCTTCAACGAATTCCGTGACCTCATGCTCCAGGACGGCGTGCGAATGCTGCTTGTGGATACAGAGGCGGACAACCTTCCCGCCCTGCACTTCTTCCGCAGGATGGGGTTCGGGAGTCCCGAGGAGCACATCTATCTGACCCTCAACCTGGCGAGCCAGCAGCGTCAGATCAGGGAAAAGAACGGCCGGCCGCAGCTTCGGAGGGTCAGCAGGAACCATGACTGAGGCAGATTCCTGCATCCACCCGCACCGACTCCGCCGGCTGCTTCGCCGGCTCATCGACATCTACAGCCCCTCGGGAAAAGAAGAGGAGATCCTGGCCTTTCTCCATGGGTATCTCAAGCGGCACGGGCTCCCCGTGATCCGGCAGCCGGTGGATGAATGTCGCTACAACCTGGTGATCGTCCCGCCGGAAAAAGAGGTCCAGCTCGCCCTTATCGGGCACCTGGATACGGTGGCGGCCTACGATTTCGACCACTATGGCTGCGAGGAACAGGGGGATCTCGTCCAGGGTCTCGGTGCGGCCGACATGAAGGGTGGGTGCGCCGCCCTTGTCGAAGCCTACCTCAGCACGTGGCAGGAGCAGCCTTCAGGGTCACCTATGGCGCTGGCTCTCCTGGTTGGCGAGGAAGAGGACGGGGATGGGGCGGAGAGATTAGCCAGGGAATTTCATTTCCCCTGGGCGATCATTGCTGAACCCACCGACCTTCGGCCGTGCCTGAGCCACTATGGCTACCTGGAGATCCAGCTCACCGCCCGGGGACCAAGACTCCACGCATCGCTCGCCAATCGCCGGCAGAACCCCGTACAGGGCATGTTGGGCCTGCTCCTCCGCATATCGCGATATATGGAGAAGGAGCGCCCCGAGGCGGTGTACAATATTCGTGATCTTCTTAGCACCCGGGCCGGCTTCGTCGTGCCCGACTGGTGCGAGGCCTGGCTTGATATCCACCTGCCGCCGAGAGTCCCCATCGGCGACATCACCCAGGACCTGGAGGGGATTCTGAGCCACGCCCGGACGGAGAACCCCAAACTGGAGGCGACCATCCGGTTCACCAACATCCACACGGGGTACGAACTCCCGGACAAGTCACCGGTTGTTGAAGCACTCCACGATCTCTACCAAAAGAAATCGATGCTGTGGGAACCTGCGCCCTTCTGCAGCCATTCCGACGCCAACCTCCTGTGGGCCTCCGGCGTCAAACCCCTCCTTCTGGGCCCGGGTAGCCTGGACAAGGCGCATGCTCCGGATGAATCCGTCTCTTTTCAGCAGGTGAAGGCAGCGGCAGAACTCTACTGCGACCTCGTAAAATCGATGGCTACCTAACGCCGCCCTCTGCCGCCGCCAACCTGGCCGATGAAGACGCGGCCCGTTTCGCCTTGGCGTAAAGGGGCGACATGCCCCGAAGCGTCTGCACCACCCGCCCGAGGACGTCGATAAACCGGTCGACATCCTCTTCCGTGGTAGTAATGCCGAAGGTGAGCACCAGAGTGCCCTGGGCATCGGCAAAATCGCGGCCGATGGAAAGGAGCACGTGGGAGGCCTGAAGCGCGCCGGCGGCGCAGGCAGACCTGGTAGACACCGCGAAGCCTTCTTCGTCAAGCATGAGGACGACACCTTCGCCTTCGATGTACTGAATGGATACGGACACCAGGTTGGGAAGCGAGAACTCCGGATGGCCGTTGATGATGATATCGTCGACCCGCGCCTGCAAACCGCGAATAAGCCGTTCCTTGAGTTCTCTGGCGTAAAGGACCCGGGCGTCCATGTCACGGACGGCGAGCTCAGCCGCCACCCCCATACCGATGATGCCGATGAGATTTTCGGTTCCGGCCCTCTTGTTGTTCTCCTGCACGCCGCCGTCGATAAGGGGCCAGATGCGCGTCCCCCTTCTGATGTAGAGGCCGCCCACCCCGGATGGGCCGTAGAACTGGTTGGCCGCAAAGCTGAGGAGATCGACGCCAAGCTCTTGCACATCGACAGGGACGACGCCCACCGAGTCAACGGCGTCGCAGTGAAAGATGACCTTCCGCTCCCGGGTGATCGTGGCGATCTCACCTATGGGTTCGATGGTCCCGATCTCGTTGTTGCTGTGCATGATGGTCACGAGAATGGTGTCATCCTTGATAGCGTTCGCCACGTCATCCGGGTTGACACGACCATACGCGTCCACGGGGACCGACGTTACCTTGTAGTCCATCATCTTCAGGGCGCGCAGGCTTCGGAGCACCGCGTTGTGCTCAATATTTGAGGTGACTATGTGCTTGCCCTTGTCGGCGTTGGCAAAAGCGACGCCTTTGACCGCATGGTTCACGGCCTCGGTCCCGCCGGAGGTGAAGACCACCTCTTTCTCCGACGGCGCATTGATCAAGCGGGCCACCTGTTCCCGCGCCTTCGCCAGAGCTGTGGCCGCCTTGTCGCCGATCTGATGCTGGCTCGACGGATTCCCGTAATTCTTGTTAATAGCCTCGATCATGGCCTCTTGAACGTGGGGCAAGAGGGGATTCGAGGCGAGATAGTCGAGATTGATGACCTTCACGGTAAAGCCTCCCTAGTGAGTCGCTTCGAGCTCACGACCACAGTTCACACATACCGGGGACGCCTCTTCGACTTCCACATCGCAGTATGGGCAGTAGCACTTGTCGCCATGGGTGTGCTGGTGAGGGTCTTTCCTCTTCGGATCTTTGTCCGCCTTCCCCGCTTTCCGATCCAGGTAGTTTTGGATGGCGGCGTGGAGAGCGTCCGCGCCCAGGTTGCTGCAATGGAGCTTGTTCGTCGGCAGCCCCGCGAGCGCCTGGGCAACGGATTTATTGGTGATCTTTTTCGCGTCCTCCAGCGTCTTTCCCCTGGCCATCTCCGTTACCATGCTGGATACGGCGATGGCGGCGCCACACCCGAAGGTGAGGAAACTGATGTCGTCGATGTGGTCGTCCTTCACCTTGATGTAAATGGTCATCATGTCGCCGCAGATGGGATTGCCCACCTCACCGACGCCGTCAGCATCCTTCATCTCCCCGACATTACGCGGGTTCTTGAAATGATCCATTACTACTTCCGAGTAAGCCATAAACCTCCCTCCCATTCCTAGTTTACTGGTAGGACAATACTAATCATCTCTCGTCGCGGTGCAATAGGGAAGGGCGGAGAGAATATCCGGAAATTGCAAGGGGGGTTCGAAAAGGCGAGGCATAGCTAGGGAGTAAGGTAAGTCTGCTATAATACAAAAAAGAGAATCGCATGCCCGACGGGCGATCTACCCCGCTGCTGCCCGTCGCGAAACCGCAGGAGCATACCATGCGCACCATCTTCGGCCTTACCCTCGCCATGCTTTTGGGCCTGAGCAGCGCCGCCTATGGATTCCGGTGTGGCACGACCCTCGTCAACGTCGGTGACAACAAGCTGCAGGTGCTGCAGAAATGCGGTGAGCCGACATACAAGGAGCTCATCAAGACCGACGGCTTCATTGTCGAGAAGTGGTACTACGACTGTGGCTCACAGCGATTTATCCAGACCCTCACCTTCAGCGCCGGATTCCTCCAGACAATTGAAGAGGGGGACTACGGCAAGGGGCCGGACCGCTGCCCGTAAGCGCGGGGCCGTGTCGCCGCCTACCGCCGTCACCCGGCCCCGGATTAACCCCGTCGAATGATGGCTCTCTTGCACCGCGCCCGCCGCGAGTTTGGTTGTTTCAAACAGGTTTGCCTCATTACCCATCGATCCCCCTTGAAAACGAGGGCAAGAGTCTTAACTTCTTGCTCAATCCAATGAAGCGTCGGCCTCGTTGTGGTGCCCGCCGCGAGCCAGCCCGCGGGGCCGATGTGACGAGGGTGATCGTTCATGGCTGTCACGTTCCAAGACTACTACCAAACTCTGGGGGTGAACCGCACCGCCGCCCAGGATGATATACGGCGGGCCTATCGCAAGCTGGCGCGCAAGTACCATCCCGACGTGAACAAGGCCAAGGACGCCGAGGAGAAGTTCAAACAGGTGAACGAGGCCTACGAGGTCCTGAAGGACCCGGAGAAGCGCAAGCTCTATGACCAGCTCGGCGCCAACTGGAAGGCGGGACAGGAGTTCAGGCCGCCACCGGAATGGGAAAATGTGCGCTTCCAATTTGGCGGCGCGCCCGGAGCGGAAGAGTTCGACCTCGGTGGTGGATTCAGCGATTTCTTCGAGATGCTCTTCGGCGGCAGGCGGGGGACAAGGCGAAGCGGTGGTGCCGGCGGCCGCGGCGCCCAGGCGACGTGGAGCATGCCCGGTCAGGACCATGAGGCCGAGATCACCGTCCCCTTGGAGGATTCCTACTACGGCGCGACCAGGACTATCACCCTCCAGGGCCAGGAGGTGGACGAGCACGGGCGGCTCCGACCGACGGGTCACACCTATGAGGTGCGCATACCGGCAGGTGTCACCGACGGTAGCCGGATCCGCTTGGCCGGCAAGGGCGGTCCCGGGATCGGCGGCGGCCCCTCAGGAGACCTCTTTCTCAGGGTCCGCATCGAACCCCATCCGCGTTTTCGCGTGGACGGCCACGACCTCCAGGTGGAGGTCCCGGTGACCCCCTGGGAGGCGGCGCTCGGGGCCACCGTGGAGGTGCCGGTGGTGGAAGGCACGGCGAACCTGAAGATCCCACCGGGGATTCAGAGCGGGCAGAAGCTGCGCCTCCGGGGCAAGGGTCTGCCCAGAAGAGATGACGGGCGGGGCGATCTTCTCGCCGTGGTGAAGATCGTGGTTCCCAAGACGCTGACAGAGAGGGAGCGGGAGCTTTTTGCCGAGATGGCCAGGGTCTCGAGCTTCAACCCGCGAAGGGGATAGCGTATGAGCACCATACGTTACCAGATCGTTCGCTACCATTATCAGACTGAGCTCCCTACCCGGAAGACCCTCTCCCTGGAAGAGCTCTCCCGCCTGGTGGATCTCCACCCGGAGATGGTCCTCCGCCTCGTGGATCTCGGTCTCGTAGATCCGGAGCAGGGTGCGCCGGAGTGGCTGTTCCAGGAGGCGGCAGTTCCGAGGATCTGGAAGATCAGACGCCTCCACCGCGACCTCGGGATAAACTGGGCGGGGATCGGCGTGGTCCTTGATCTCCTGGACCGGATCGACGATCTCGAGCGCGAGATCGCCTGGATGCAAGAACGGCCTTGACGTCAGTGGCCAGCCGTCCGTCGTCTGTCGGCCTGTGAACGGCATAACTGACAACGGACAAGTGGCAACAGACGGATGACCCAAATTCTTCTATCAGTACAGGATTTGCATGCAATGTTCTGGCAGGTCCCACTGCCAATCTGGTGATACTAGGGAGGCATCACAGAAATGGATCCCAACAAGTTGACGCAGAAATCTCAGGAAGCGCTCCATCAGGCACAGAATGTCGCGCTTCGTTTCGGCCACCAGGAGGTGGACGGTGAGCACCTGCTCGTCGCCCTCCTGGAACAGCCGGAGGGTCTGGTGCCGCGGATCCTCGCCAAGATGGACGTGCCCGCCGAGAACCTCAAGGTGGAGGTGGTGAACGAACTGGAGAAGCGCCCGGGGGTATCCGGGCCCGGAGCTGAGGCCGGCAAGATCTATGTGACCCAACGGCTGAACCGGATCCTCGCCGCCGCGGAAGAAGAGGCGAACCGCCTCAAGGACGAGTATGTCTCGGTGGAGCACATCCTCCTCGCCCTGGCGAGCGAGGGGACATCGACCCCGGCGGGCCGCATCTTCAAACGGTTCAACATTACCAGGGATCGGCTGCTCCAGACCCTGACCGCCGTCCGGGGACACCAACGGGTGACAAGCCCCACCCCGGAGGCTACCTACGAGGCGTTGGAGCGCTACGGCCGCGACCTGGTGCGGGAGGCACAGAAGGGCAAGCTCGATCCGGTGATCGGCCGCGACGGCGAGATCCGACGGGTCATCCGCATCCTCTCCCGCAAAACCAAGAACAACCCGGTCCTGATCGGCGAGCCCGGCGTGGGGAAGACCGCCATCGTCGAAGGTCTGGCCCACCGGATCGTCCGGGGCGATGTGCCCGAGGGGCTCAAGGACAAGACCGTCTACGCCCTTGATCTCGGTGCCCTGGTCGCAGGGGCCAAGTACCGGGGCGAGTTCGAGGAACGGCTCAAGGCGGTGCTCCAGGAGATAAAGGAGAGCGAGGGGCGAATCCTGCTTTTTATCGACGAGCTCCACAACATCGTCGGCGCCGGCCGGGCCGAAGGCTCCATGGACGCAGGCAACATGCTGAAACCCATGCTGGCCCGCGGCGAGCTCCACTGTATCGGCGCAACCACCCTCGACGAGTACCGGAAGTACATCGAGAAGGACGCCGCCCTGGAACGGCGGTTCCAGCCTGTCATCGTGGATCAGCCCACGGTGGAGGACACGATCAGCATCCTCCGCGGCCTCAAGGAGCGTTTCGAGGTTCACCATGGCGTCAAGATTCAGGACAGCGCCCTCGTGACCGCGGCGGTTCTTTCCAACCGCTATATCACCGATCGGTTCCTCCCGGACAAGGCGATCGACCTGGTGGACGAGGCGTGCGCCACGATCAGGACGGAGATGGACTCCATGCCCACGGAGCTGGACGAGGTGACGCGGCGGGTTATGCAGCTCGAGATCGAGGAGGCGGCCCTCAAGAAGGAGACGGACAGGGCGAGCCAGGACCGGCTCACCTCACTCCGCAAGGAGCTTGCCGACCAGCGCGCCAAGGCGGATGCCCTGCGGGCCCAGTGGGCGACGGAGAAACAAGCCATCCAGAAGGTCCAGGCGCTCCGGGAGGAGATCGAGAAACTCCGAAACGAGATCGCCCTGGCGGAAAGAAACTATGACCTCAACCGGGCGGCGGAGCTGAAGCACGGCCGTCTCCCCGATGCCCTCAGACGGCTCAAGGGCGAGGAGGAGAAGCTGGCGCAGAAGCAGAGAGTGGGAAGACTGCTCCGGGAGGCGGTGACCGACGATGAGATCGCCGAGATCGTCTCGCGCTGGACCGGCATCCCCGTGTCGCGCCTGGTGGAGGGCGAGCGGGAGAAGCTTCTGAAGCTGGAGGAGCACCTGCACCGCCGGGTGGTGGGCCAGGACGAGGCGGTCCAGGCTGTGGCCGAGGCGGTCCTCAGGTCCCGTGCCGGGATCAAGGACCCCAACCGGCCCATCGGCACCTTCATCTTTCTCGGCCCGACCGGAGTCGGGAAGACGGAACTCGCTCGGGCATTGGCACAGAATCTCTTCGATGACGAGAACAATATGGTGCGAATCGACATGAGCGAGTACATGGAGAAGCACACGGTGGCTCGGCTCATCGGCGCACCGCCGGGATATGTGGGATACGAAGAGGGCGGCCAGCTCACCGAGGCCGTGCGCCGGAAGCCTTACTCGGTCATTCTCTTCGACGAGATCGAGAAGGCCCACAGCGATGTGTTCAACATCTTGCTTCAGATCATGGACGACGGCCGGTTGACCGACTCACATGGCCGGACGGTGAACTTCAGGAATTGCATCGTCATCATGACCTCCAACATCGGGAGCCAATACATCCTGGACACGACGGGCACGGATGAGCGGAGCTACGAGAGGATGCGGCAGCGGGTGCTGGATGCCATGCGTCAGCACTTCCGCCCCGAATTTCTCAACCGGGTGGACGAAATCCTGGTATTTCGCTCTCTCACCAGGGAGCAGCTGGCGAAGATCGTCGAGATCCAGGTGACGTGGCTGCAGCGGCGCCTCCAGGATCGACGGATTGTGCTGCACTTCAGCGACGAGGCCAAGAATCTGCTGGCCGAGCGAGGCTACGACCCGGTCTATGGGGCTCGGCCCTTGAAGCGTGTCATCCAGAGAAGTGTTGAGACGCCACTTGCCAAGAAGATCATGGCGGGCGAGGTGCCGGACGGCAGTGCAGTGGCCGTTGTGGTGGCGAACAAGGAGATCGCCTTCCAGGTCACGCCCGGGGCGGACGCAGGTGAGACGATTCGTGAGGCGGCTCAGGCGGGTTAGGCCAAGATAGAGAGGCGGGCGGAGCAAGACAGGCCTTACTTCGGATGCTTTCCCGCCTCCTTCAGTTCGCGAAGGGCGGCCTGATAGAGGCTTCGCAGTTTATTCTCGTTGGTCACCATGGTTCTCGTGATCTTGCCGAAGTGGGCCTTGAGGATCTCCCTGGCTTCATTCCACGTACCCCGGAGTTGACTCAGATCTGCCTGGGATTGCTGCAGCTTAGTCTTGAACAGGTCTATCATCATCCTGTCTTTCATTTCGTACACATCGACCAGCCTGTCCGAAGTCTCCATGCCTCACGAACCTCCTGTGGCCGGCAGGACGCCTCCTCGTGCTCATGCGGCGACACCACAACCCCAGCCCATGGTCGCCGGATCTTTGTGCGCTCTGAAGATTTCCTGAGGCTGAAGATCAACGCCCGGAGAGACGATCCATCTTGTGCCGCATGTTACTTGATCCCAGGGGAAATGTAAAAGGGTTTTGTGAGACTTGTAACAAGGTCGACTCTCCTCATATCGTGGTGATGGTAGTTCCACGTTCACCGCAAACGAGCTTCTCTGCCGGTTCATCCACATGCCCGATGATGACCCTGCCGCCAGGTCTCGAGGCGAGAAATCGGAGCGCCGCCTCCGCCTTGGGGCCCATGGAGCCCGGAGGGAATTCACCCGCCGCAAGCCAGGCGGCCACCTCGGCCGCGGTGGCCCGATGATGGAGTTGCTGAGTAGTGGCGCCATACCCGGTGAACATGCCCCGCTCGTTCGTGAGTATCAGCAGCATGTCGGATTCCAGCTTGGCGGCGAGTAGGGCCGAGGAGAGATCCTTGTCGAGGATGCCGTCCGCGATCTCCATCCGCTCCTGAACATCCAAGAGCACCGGGATGCCGCCACCGCCAAGGGCCACCGGGACCTTGCCGTCTGCGACCACATCATGGATGTCGTCGAGGTTGAGGATGCGCTGCGGTTGGGGAGAGGCGACAAGCCGCCGGAGTCCCTTGCCGTAGGGCGCGAAACGCCATTCCGGGTGCCGGTGTTGAAGATCGACTGCGGCTTCTTTCGAGAGTTGGGGCCCCACCGGTTTGCTCGGTTCGGCAAATCCCGGGTCCTCGGGGTCCACCGCCACCCAGGAGAGAACGGGCTCCATGGGCGGCAGTCCCTGGAGGCTGTTTTCCAGGATAAGCTCCTCGTAAGCCCGGGTGATGGCGGAGCTAATCTGGGGCGTGGTGATCAGGGTAACCACTCCGAAAGGGGTGCGGGGGTGCATGCGCTCGTACACCAGCCCAGCCTGGGGGCCATTGCCGTGGGTCAGCAGCGCCTGGAACTCAGCGAGGAGAGGCAGAAGGTTCCAGAGAGTCCGCTTGGCGTGTGCCAGTTGGGCGGTAAAGGACATCTCAGCCCCGGGCTCGGAAGGGCAGATGCCGTTGCCGCCGATCGCCACGATGATGAGAGGTTTCCTTCCCATGGCCTGCGGACCGCTCCTTTCTCTTCCTATCACTATAGCTCAACGGGGCATAAACTTTGCACATCGTTAACAATCGTCCATCCCCTTGGCCCGGTTGAGCCGGGGAGTGGTTTGCCTTTTCCGACCGGTCGTGGTCAGCCTCGGGAGCGCGGCGGTGGCGTTCAAGGGTGGTCTGAAATCGCTGAATCTCGCAACGGTTCTCCAGATTCTCTCCTCGGAGGGAAAGACCGGGGTACTGGAAATCTCCCGGGAGCAGGCAAAGAGTAGCATCTATTTTAAGCGGGGGAAGATCATCGCCGCAAGCACCGGCCAGAAGGAGCTGCGGATCGGCCAAATCCTTTGTGACCGGGGTCTCATTTCCCGAGAGACACTTCGCCAGGTTCTCATCAAGGCAAGAAATACCAAGAAACCCGTGGGAGAGGTGGTCGTCTCGCTCGGCTTTGTCAGTCTCATGGCACTGAAGGAAATTGTCCGACGTCTGTGCCGTGATGCCGTCCTGGATGTGTTTCTCTGGGAAGAGGGCACCTTCGAGTTTCAAGAAGGTCCGGTCAGCTTTGATGAGACCATGACCGAAGCGATCGAGCCCGTGGAAATCATCCTGGAAGCCGCACGACGGATGGACGAGTGGGCGGTAATGAAGAAACTCATCCCCAGCGACACCATCGTCTTCAGGGTGAGCGACCAAGCGAGCCAGCAAGGGGGAAAGGTAACCCTGGAGGCCGATGAACTCCGGCTACTGTCCATGCTCGACGGCCAGAAAAGCGTGCGAGAGGTGGTGCGGGAAACCGGCACAGATGAGTTTGACGTCTACAAGACCCTTTACGCGATGGCGGCGTCGAAACTGATCCGGGCTACCGACAAGCCCGCCTGCCCCAAGGGCAAGACCGAGACGGAGGAAATTGCTACTTTAGCCCAAATATACCATGACGTGGTAGTGACTATCAGCAAGCACCTGGAAGAGCAGCTTGGCAAGGAATTCTGCACCAGACTCGTTAACGCCTGCAAGCTGTCGGTCCCCATGGCGAGCCAGCAGATCCTTGCCGGCTACAGGGCGGGCAGCAGTGCGGAGCAGAATGTGAGGGAGACTCTCGATATCGCCTCGAGAGTCCGTCAAGGCGACGGCCCTGTCGCCGCGCTCGGTGTCGCGTTTCACCAATTCATCGGTTTGCTGTTGCGCCAGGAGACGGAGATTCTCGGGAGCAAACAGACCGCCCGTACTGTGGGCCGCATCAACCAACTCCTCGAGGTGGTTGATAAGTACCGCGCGGGCGAGGGGAAAAGTAAGCTCATCCAGGAAATCAGAGAGACCATCTCGCAGGCGACGGCAGACCTGGCGAGATGACCCCCAGCGGCTCTCGGAACGGGGTGACAGGTTCTTTCCGCAAACTGCCAATTTTTGCCCCAGTTCACCACGAGTCGTCGCCCCAGCTCTTGGCATTCTTGAAGTCCCGACATTTCCCGGCTAGTATAAAAAAAGAAATTATCCTGTGGTGTCGCGGAGGAATCCGTGTTCTGGGACACACGGAGCCGGCAAGTCGGCGATATCCCCAAGGGCCTGGACACCGCCCTGAGAGACCCCGCCATCTATCCTCATCCTGTTACGAAGATCGAGGTTGAGGAAACCCATATCTCCAAGGTCTTTCTCACCGGCCTGTTCGTCTACAAGGTAAAGAAGTCCGTTGATTTCGGCTTCCTGGACTTCTCGACCCTGGCCAAGCGTAAGCGCTGGTGCGAACAGGAGGTGCAGCTGAACCGACGCCTCAGCCGCGGGGTCTACCTCGAGGTGGTGGCGATTACCCGGGGGCCGGAGGGGTTCGCCCTCGGCGGCAAGGGCGAGGCGGTGGAGTATGCGGTGAAGATGCGCGAACTCCCCAGGGCGAAAAGCATGCTGGCGGTGCTCCGCCGCGGCGAGATAACCCCGGCCATGATCGACGACCTGGCGCGGTTTCTCGCCGCGTTCTACTCGGTCGCCGCCGGCGGGCCCGAGATCGGTCCCATGGGTTCGGTAGAGGTGATCCGGGCCAATACCGAGGAGAACTTCTCTCGGACCGAGCCCTTTATGGCTGATCTCTTGGGGCGAGAAGAGTTCTTGTGCGCCCGTCAAGCGGTGAGGGAGTTCCTGGAGCGGCACAGCGACCTCTTTCAGCGCCGCGTCGAGACCGGGCGCATCCGCGACGGCCATGGTGATCTTCGCTTGGATCACATCTATTTCGAGGACCGCATCCAGATCATCGACTGCGTGGAGTTCAACGAACGCCTACGCCAGGAAGACGTCACCGCCGATCTTGCATTCCTCGCCATGGAGTTGGACTCCCTCGGCTGCAGCTACTTCGGGTGGCGCCTGATCAAGACCTACGCCCAGGCGGCCGGTGATCCTGAGATCTATATTCTCCTCGACTTCTACAAGTGCTATCGCGCTTATGTCCGTTGCAAGGTGGACTGTCTGCGGTTGGCCGAGGGGGGCCTTGGAGACGACGAGGCGCGGGACCTAAGAAGGCGGGCGCGGCGCCACTCCCGGCTTGCCGCGGCCTATGCCGCCACCTTCAGCCGTCAGACGCTCTGGGTGGTCTGTGGACTTAGTGCCAGCGGCAAAAGCACCATCGCTCGTGAGATGGCGACGCGGCTGCGGGTTGGAGTGCGAAGCTCGGATGTGGTGCGGAAGCTCCTCGTCGGCGTCCCTCCGTACGAGGCGGCACACGCGGAGTTCGGCGCGGGCATCTACACGGCCGCGCAAACCGCAAGGACCTACGAGACCCTCCTCGGCGAGGTTGAGGGGGATTTGCGCTGCGGCCGTTCAATCATCGCCGACGGCACCTTCGGCAAGCGCCGTTTCCGGGATCAGGCACGGCGGCTCGCCAGAGGGCTCGGAGCGAACATCGTTTTCGTTGAGTGCATCTGCCCTGAACCGCTCCTGCGTCGAAGGCTGTCGAACCGACAGGGCAACTTGGTCACGGACGCCCGGGCCGAGCACTTCGACGCCCAGCGCCGGGCCTTCGAGGCCATGGAGGAACTCCCCGATAGCATGCACATCAGGGTCAGGACCGATGCGTCCGTCGACGAATGCCTGCTCGTCGTCTTCTCGGAGACCTATCTGCGCCAGCTCCGTCAGACCAGGCAAGAAAGGCGGGCTAGCCGCAGTTCGTGCACATGGGGCGCTGAGGCGCCGAGGGTTGAGTTGCCGAGGCCCGACTCTGAACGGCGAAGGTTGACATGAGCTTTTTCACCTCGCCCTGGCACAGTGGGCAGTTCACCGGCGAATTCCGGCTGATCACCAAACGGTCAAAGGTGTAGTTGCATCGATCGCAGCTATATTCGAAAATGGGCATGGTTTTCCTCCTAGTTTGCTAGGTTTTATGTTTAATGTAAGCTCGCCGGGCCCGCGGGGCAAGGGGGCTGAGGAGAGAGTTGGTACCGGGCAGCTGGCAGCGAGCAGCCAGCAGGTGGTTTGTGCATAATGCGGGCTAGGGCAATACTGAGAAGGACATCTCGCCTATGAGAATTGCGACCTGGAATGTGAACTCCATTCGGGTGCGGTTGGAGCCGGTGCTGGAGTGGATGACTAGAACCCGCCCTGATGTTCTCTGTCTCCAGGAGATCAAGGTTACCGACACCGAGTTTCCTGCCTCGGCCTTTTCAGAGTTGGGTTACCGCGTGGCGGTGAGCGGCGAGAAGACCTATAACGGCGTCGCGATTCTCTCCCGCCACGATCTCGGCTCGATCTTGGCGGGGTTTCCGGACTACGCCGCGGCCGGGCAGAGACGCCTCATCGCCGCCACCGTGGGCGGTCTTAGGATCGTCAACGCCTATATACCGAATGGATTCCAGCCGGATTCGCCCAAGTTCGCCTACAAGCTGGAGTTCATCAGGGAACTTCGCCGCTATCTGGAGCACCTCCACACGTCAAATGAACCCCTCGTCCTTGTGGGCGACTTCAATATCGCACCTGAGGCTCGCGATGTCTACGATCCTCAGGCCATGGAGGGGCAGATCGGCTTCCACCCGGCTGAGCGAGCGGCCCTCTCGCAGCTAAAGGACTGGGGGCTCGAAGACGTATTCCGGCGACACCATGACGAGTCAGGGCTCTTCAGCTGGTGGGATTATCGCGCCGCGGCCTTCCGCAGGAACATGGGGCTGCGGATCGACCACATCTGGGCCACCCCTCCCATCGCGAAGCTCAGCACCGAATGTGCCATGGACCGGGAGATGCGGGCCCTGTCCCGCCCGTCCGACCACATCCCGGTGTGGGCCACCTTTGCCTAACCCGCCGAGATCTGGATAAGCGGCCTCGCGGCCGCAACTGAAAAAGGATGCGCGGGGACGGGAAGTCGAGTTATGGGCCGCCGGGAGAGGGGTGCCGTTAACCCTTCCGGAAAAACACCAGGGTCCTGCCACCCCTCGCCCGCGGGAGTTCAAGGGGCACTACCTGGCTGAGGTGGAGGCCGTGCGCCGCAGCCAGCCCTTGGAAAAGCCGGTGCTCTGGAATCCCGGTGAGACCCAGCATGGCGACGAGGGTGCAGCCCGGGGCGAGGAGGGGGGAGACGAGGTCGAGGAGCGGTTCCAGCCTCCGAAAGGCCCTCGAGATGATGGTGGTGAAAGGCTGGTCCGGCGGAGGGAAGTCCTCGACCCGGCCGTGGCGGACCGCAACCTCCCGGAGCTTGAGAGTGCGGACGACCTGTTTCAGGAATGATACCTTCCTCCTGTTCGTATCAACCAGGGACAGGTGAAGGTCCGGCGCGGCGATCTTGAGGGGAATGCCAGGGAAGCCGGCCCCGGAGCCGATATCGAGAAGGTTGGTTGGGGCCTTGAGGTAAGGAAGTGGGCTGAGGGAATCGACGAAGTGCTTGATGACGATGTCAGCAGGCTCGGTAACGGCAGTGAGCGGAAACGTCCTGTTCCACTCGAGGAGCTCTTGAAGGTAGAGCCAAAACAACTCGGCTTGCGGGGCGTTGAGCCGAACTCCAATCTCGGAAGAAGTCTCGTGGAGTAAGGCGAGGACGCCCTCCTTTTCCAGGTTTGTCCTCATCCCTCTCACTACCAACTGGTGTATTTGGCGACCGCTCCGTCGTATACCTCTCGGCAACGCGTATACTTGTCGAGCAACTCTTCGCGATAGAAGCCGAACTGGAGGGCAACGGTGTCGATCACGGCGTCGTAGGTGGCGCTTGGATTATAAAAGACAAGGTCCTCGATGGTGTTATAGACGAGTTCCGCGATCACCTTCAGGTGCCTTTCGGCCTTCGCGTAGCGCTCGACTTCATCGTAAATAAGGTCTGCCAGGGCCTGACGCCCCATGAGCCGGGCCCGATCGCCGGCTTTGACGAGCCGGTCCAGCCACTTCTTGCCGTGGCCGGCGCTCGCCACAGCGTGGCAGATCTCGTGAATGAGGAGACAGTAGAGCTCGTCGTCGCTATCAGCAACGACGTGCACCGTAATTGTCTTCTTTGTCTCATCTGACTTGCCGTTGACCGGCAGGTCGACGACCTCGCTCACGCTCCACTCGGCTCCCCGATCCCAGAGGGGGAAAAACGTGCTGCGGACGTACGCGAAGGCCTCATGAAGCCTGTCCGCCATCCTTTCACCTCTCTTTCTCCCGGGTGCAACTCCCTCAGGCTCCCGGGCCCGCGCCCGCTCGAGCCAAGTCACCTCGTTGATCGGTTCCACTCTTAGTAAACCACCGGCGCGGCGAGCGCGTCAAGGCAGAACATGCTTTCCAACACGCTCGCAAAGGCGATGGGTTCGCCTTTCCGCATGGAAAAGGTGTTACGGGAGCCTGTCGCGAGCGTCGCGCCATCGCCCCGGAACAATATCGCCGTTGACAGAGGTGGATGACTTGAGGGATTCTTGACCCGCATTATGCACCAAGAGAGGAAATGTCCATGAGCGATGTCACCCCGAGAGCGACTGAGGGAATGCGAGCGGCACTGACCGCAGCGATCCAGGCGTGCGTGGAAAAGCCCGTTTCAGCCGGCTGGCCCTACAGCCCCCACGTGATCATCTTCTTCAGCTCCGCCTGCATTATGGTAGTGGAGCTGGTTGCCGGCCGCCTCATTGCCAGGCATCTCGGAAGCTCACTCTACACTTGGACCTCCATCATTGGCGTCGTGCTGGCAGGGATGAGCATCGGCAACTTCATCGGCGGGCGAATAGCGGACCGGTGGAGTCCGGCACGATCTCTCGGCTGGCTCTTCCTGGTGGCCTCCTGCTCCTGCGTTCTCTCCCTTGGCCTCAACACCGTGGTTGGGGAGATCCAGCAAGGGTGGAAGGTTCTCTTCCCGCTCCGGGTCGTCTTCTCGACCCTCTTTATCTTCCTGCTCCCTGCGTTCGTGCTTGGAACAATCTCGCCGGTCACGGCGAAGATGGCCCTCGATCGGTCGAAGACCGTGGGCCGCACCATCGGGTCGGTCTATGCCTGGGGTGCGGTGGGAAGTATCGTGGGCACCTTTGCCACCGGGTTCTTCCTCATCGCCGCCCTTGGCGCCAAGGGGGTTGTCTTGCTTATCGCGGCAGGTCTAGGCCTGATCGGGCTTTTTCTTGGTCCGTGGCGGATCGTCCACGCGATCTGGGTTGCCGTCGTCCTTTTCCTCTTATGGCTTTCTCAGACGAACTCCGCCGCCGCTTTCCAGATCGCCTGCCGCTACGGCCTCCAGGAAGGGGAAAAGCGGAATACCTGGCTTGAGCAGGAGCAACGATGGGAACCGAGCTGGGAGAAGGGCTCTTTCACCCGAGACGGCGACTACCAGTACGTCAGGGTCTACGATCAGAGCGTCTACGACGAGAGCCTCGGAAGGGCCCGCCAGATTCGTGCGCTCCAGCTCGACTACCTCATTCACGGTTACGTAGATCTCCAGGACCCGAGCTACCTGAAGTATGCTTACGAAAAGACCTATGCGGAGATGGCGAAGCTCTTTGTGGGCGACGAGAAGGAGGTGGCGGCCCTGTTTCTCGGTGGCGGGAGCTACACCTTTCCGCGCTGGGTCCAGTGGCGCTGGCCCAAAGCTATCTGCGACGTGGCGGAGATCGACCCCCTGGTCGTCGAGGCGAATCACGAGGCCCTCGGTCTCGATCGCGGGACCACGATTCGGACGTACGCCATGGACGCACGAATAGCGCTGGACGAACTCCCGCCGGAGCGACGGTACGACCTGATCCTCGGCGACGCCTTCACCGATCTCTCGGTGCCCTATCACCTGAGCACTGTCGAGTTTCAGCGGAAGCTGGCCGAGCGCCTCAAGCCCAATGGCGTGCTCATGCAGAACCTGATCGACGACCTCAGCACGGGCGGCCTTTTTCTCGGGGCCTACACGCTGACGCTGAAGCAGGTGTTCAAGCACGTCTACGTGGTCAGCACCGAGAGACAAGGCGTGAGAAAATCTCGGGATACCTTTGTGCTCGTCGCCTTCGACTCGGACGATCCTCTGCGGCTGGCCATCCTGGAGAGGTACATACCCGGCCATGGCGGGGCGCTCGAGGGCTCGATTCTGAACGCGGCGCAGATCGCGGACATTGCCCGGCGCTGCGGGAATCGGGTCCTGACCGACGACAACGCGCCCGTGGAGAACTTGCTGGAGCCTGTGGTGCGGCACCGCGGGGAGAGCTGATTCCCGGGACCAACGAGATCCAGCTACTCCCCTCAGAGCACGCGCAGCGACTGCACCAGACCGACCAGCATGCGGGTACCGACGGCCAAGAGAAGAACCGCGAAGACCCGCTTCAGTTTTGGCACCGGCAGGCGGTGCGCGAGACGCACGCCGAGGGGCGCGGTCAAGACGCTGGCGCAGACGATGCCGAGGAGCGCCGGGAGGTACACGTAGCCTACGGAGTAGATGGGAAGATTCTGGGCGTGGAGGCCGTTCCAGATGTAACCGACCGTGCCGGCAATGGCGATGGGGAAGCCGATGGCCGCCGAAGTGCCGATGGCCTGATGCACGGAGACGTTACACCACATCATGAAGGGCACGGAGAGCGTACCCCCACCGATCCCTACCAGGCTGGAGACGGCACCGATGAGGTTTCCCACGCCAAACATTCCGGCGTGTCCCGGAATCTGCCGTGAAGGCACCGGCTTACGGTCGATGAGCATCTGAACGGCCACGTAATACAAGAAAACGACGAAGAAGACCTTGAGGAAGTTCGTCGACATGTTCGAGGCGAAGCAGGAGCCGAGAAAGGTGCCGACGAGAATCCCGATGACGATACGACGGACGATGATCCACTGCACCGCACCCCGCTTGTGGTGGGAGTAGAAACTCGAAACCGCCGTAAACATAATGCTCGCCATGGATGTCCCCAAGGCCAGGTGCATGATGAGGTCGTAGGGAAACCCCTGCCGGGTGAAGCAGTAAACGAGCATGGGAACGATCACCAAGCCACCGCCGATGCCAAGGAGTCCGGCGAGCACGCCGGCGACGGCACCGACGACTGAATACATGATGAGAACCTCAGCCACAACCACCCCTCCCTCGCCAATTACACAAGCTGTTTGGTCGGTTATCTCTCTCTCAGAGGCAGAGAGCGCAGAGAGTCCCGACCCGCCGAGTTTCCCCGTGCCAATGTGGGATCTTCCTTCTGCGACTCGCTGTGGAAGACCGTCCGCTCGATTTCGGCGAGATGCCGTTGCATGGCCTTCCGCGCACCGTCGCCGTCTTCCCGCTCCAGGGCGTCGATAATCAGGACATGGGTGCGCACGGAGGCTTGTCTCCTCTCTTGGCTCTGCAGAGCCTCGGAGCGGGTTTCACCGAGGATGTGGCTCAGCGTCTTGACCACTTCGCGGAGCACGCTGTTGCCTGTCGCCCCGGCCAGAAGCAGGTGAAAGGCGGCATCGAGATCAGAGTCGTCTTTCCCGGCCATAATCCGCCGCTCTTGGTCGACGACGAGGATTTTCAACCGGTCCATCTCCTTCCGGCTCCTGTTCCGGGCGGCCAGAAAGGCAATCTGCGGCTCGAGGAGCCGTCGGAACTCGAATATTTCCTCGACCCGCTGCCGCTGCCCCTGAACCGCCTGGCGCAGGGAATCTGTTACTGTCGACTCGGCGGAGGCGCAGACATAGGTGCCGTCACCGCGCCGGCTTCGGACGATGGCTCTCTCTGCCAGCGCTCGTATCGCCTCCCTCACGGAGTTGCGCGACACCTTGAAGGACTCGGCGAGTTTGCGCTCGGGCGGGAGTTTGTCGCCCGCTCGCAGCTCACCCTTGCGAATGAGCTCCTGGATGTGCCCGCGAATGCCCTCGTAAACGTGCCCCGTTTTCTCGACCTTGAAGCCATGGGTCATCGAGCTCTTGCGCCTCTTTCTCACTGCTATTGGTCCATCCAATAAAGGATTTTGGCAGATTGGTCCTACCATAGCATTCCCGTCTAGGAATGCAAGGGAAAAAATATATGCCCAAAAGAAAGATTGAATTCTTTCATGTCAGTGAATTCCTCCAACTAGACTTTCGGGATAGCTTACTAAAGGTAGGACCAATGTGCGAATCACCTGGGTCGAGAGCGGCGTCCGCCCGCTGCCAAGAACGTGAGGCGGGTGCACAATGGAGACGTTTCCCTGGCCTGTATATTGCACGAAACGCCTGCGGGACTTTGTAGGGTGGGCACTGCCCACCGGAAAAGGTTGCTGTTCCTCTTGGTGGGCGGTGCCCACCCTACATGGTTGTTTGTCGGGGACACAAAGGCGAGCGGAATAGTGTAGTATGGATTGCCGTTCGTTTCTGTTCGACGGGGTGATTCACGACAAGGATTGGTGAGAACGGGGCCGGCGATGGACGAATCAGGCACTCCTCCTAACCGTCGTACGTATTCCAGGGTGAATGTACCGCTGTCGGTTGTCCTACACACCTCTCTAGGGCCGGTGAACGGAGAGATTTGGGACGTCGGTCCCGGTGGAGCCTTCATCCTGTGTGAAGGGAAGCCCGCGATTGGGGAGACGGTCGGTATCGTCTTCACCGGCGGTCAGATTGATGACTCCGTGACGATCAAGGGCAGTGTGGTTCGATCGACTATGGAAGGAGTCGGGGTTCAGTTCGTGGGACTCTCTGACGGAGAACAACGGTTTCTCAACCAGGTGGTGACCGATTCGTTCCGTGTGGAGTTTGGAAAGAGGTTTGTAAGGAAGAGAGAGGCGGTAGATCGAAGTAACTCGGAAGGAACAGATGAGACTTTTCTTTAACAGAATGCTGAAAGACTCTGCCTCAACGCGGGCGACAGCGCGAGACCGGGTAATCTCGTCGGCGAGGCCGCCACGCCAAGGCGTGGTCGAGCCAACATGCAGGCGGGACGCGCGGCGAGACAGACGGGAAAGGGGATCAAGCGAGAAGGGATAAGGATTTCCAGGACTTCTTGCCTTTCTCGCTGTAAGCGGAGCGAAAGTAGACGCCTTGCCTTAGAGATCCCCGGGCTCCGGCGTCCCCACCCTGGGCGAGGACGACACGGTTCTTCAGTAACGTGCTCGTGGGCCTTGCCCGTCCCAGAGTTTGATATCCTCCCTCTCACTTTCCGATGCAAAACTGGCTGAAGATCTGATCGAGAACATCTTCACTCGTCGTCATGCCGATGATCTCGCCGAGATGGCGGAGGGCCCCCTGGAGCTCGATGGCCAGGAGCTCCGCTGAAGCCTCGCCCGCAATCAACTCGATCGCCCGGCTCACCGCTTCCCGGGTTTGTTCGAGACACATCTTGTGCCGGAGGTTTGGGGCAACGACGGAGGTCTCTGTATCCAGGCGGCAATTTCGGATGGTCTCGAAAACGGCATCCTTGAGCCCCTCGATACCGTCGCCACGAAGGGCCGAGATCTCAAGGATGGTTTCGCCGGGAAAACGGCCTTCCACGGCGACGAAGTCGGGGTGACGGCCAAGGTCCACCTTGTTGAGGAGGATGATCCTCGGCTTGTCGCCCAGCTCCTGATGGATCCGGATATCCTCCCGGGTAAGGGGAGCGCTTCGGTCTAGGACGAAGAGCACCAGATCCGCCCGGGCGAGGCGATCCCGGGTGAGGTCCATGCCGAGCTGCTCCACCACCGTGTCCGCCTCACGGAGACCGGCGGTGTCCATCAAGCGAATGGGGATACCCCGCAGGTTGAACCCTTCCTCGATGACGTCCCGTGTGGTGCCGGGAACAGGGGTAACCAGGGCGCGGTCGCAGCGGAGAAGGGTGTTCAGTAACCTCGATTTTCCCACGTTAGGCTTCCCGGCGATGATGACCGCCAGGCCCTCCCGCAGGATGCGGCCGTCCTCGTAACGGGCAAGGAGGTCGGTCATCGGGTCGAGCACCTGGGTGTGAAGCCGCTCGGCGAGCGCTGCCCCCTCCAGGGTCTCGATCTCTTCCTCCGGGAAATCGATGGCCGCCTCTACGGTGGCAAGGATCTGGAGGAGATGGGTGCGGAGTTCGGCGATGATGAGGTGAAGCGCGCCCCGCAGATGCTCGCTGGCGAGATCGAGGCTCCTCCGCGTCTTAGAGTGAATGACGTCGAGCACCGCCTCGGCCTGGGTGAGGTCGATGCGGCCGTTCAGGAAGGCGCGGCGCGTGAACTCCCCCGGTTCGGCCAACCGGGCACCCGAGCGAAGCACAAGCTCGAGAATCCGCTCCAGGGCCGCCATGCCGCTATGGCAGTTGATCTCCACCACGTCCTCCCGGGTGTACGTGTGGGGGGCACGCATGAAGCTAGTGAGGACCTCGTCAACAGGCCGACATGTCTCGGGCTCCAGAATATGACCGTGGTAGAGGCGGTGGGAGCAGAGATTTTCCGACACTTTGGCGGGCTGGAACAGGCGCTCGCCGATGGCCCAGGCCGAAGGGCCGCTGATCTTGACGACACCGATCCCACCGACCCCGGCGGGGGTCGCAATCGCGGCGACGGTGTCATCGGCGGCGTGGTTAGAACTGTGGTGCAGGTGATCGGACATGTGATACCGCGACGGTCTCGCGCCGGACATGAACAGCCCGTTTTGGAAAGGCGTTCACCAAGGTGCCTGGCGGAACGCTTGGCCGTTGCGACTCAGATCTCGGAGTCCTCGTCGTCCACGGGGCCCTTCTCCCAGTCCTCGCCCTTTTTCACCGGGAGCACCATGACCTTGCGCAGGCTACCTTCGCCCTTGCTTTTGGTACGAAGCTCATTGTCGTCCTTCAGGGCCAGGTGGATGATGCGTCGGTCATAGGCGCTGAGCGGGCTGCTGACCGCCGGTTTTCCTGATTTCTTGGCGCGGGTGGCGAGCTGGAGCGCCACCTCGGTGAGGGCCTGACGACGTCGATCCCGATAGTTCTCCGTGTCGATGACGACATGGACCTTTCGGGAGGACTGCTTGTTGAAGATCTTGTTGACGATGTACTGGAGCGAGTGGAGCGTCTGGCCCCGCTTGCCGATGAGCAGTCCCGAGCCGTTGGTCGAGATGTCCAACTTGATCTGCTCCTCCTCCCAGCTCGCCTGGACGGTGGCGGGAATGCTGATATGGGAGAGGATGGTCTCCAGGATGACCTTGGCCTCGGCGAGCGGGGAGTCACCCGCCGTCTGCCGGGGTGACGCCAGAATCTTAGCCTTCCTCGTACCGATGCCAAAGATCCCGGCCGAGCCTTGGGAGACGATCTCAATGTTCAGTTGCTCTGCGGGGAGGTTCAGGCGCTGGCAGGCAAGCTGGATGGCCTCATCCACGGATTTCGCTTCGATTTCAATGGCAGACATGCTTTCCTCCGTACATCACTGGGCGGAACCAGCACGAGCCCCAGCCTTTCCGCGGGTCAGGCCTCCGGTTTGGCCGGATTTCTTGTTCAGTAGGTATTGCTGACCGATGGAAAGGATGTTGTTCACGAACCAGTAGAGCGTGAGCCCACTGGGGAAGTTGACAAACATGAAGGTGAAGACGATGGGCATGAGGAGCATGAGCTTGTCTTGTCTGGGATCGCCGGTCATGGGGGTCATCCGCTGCTGGACGAACATGGTCACACCCATGAGGAGCGTGAGCACCGGCAGCCCGCCGAGGTAAGGAATCTGGAACCCGACGGGGAGACGGTCGGGCGCCGAAAGATCGTTGATCCACAACATGAAGGGCGCATGGCGCATGGCGATCGAGCTGTTGAGGACCCTGTAGAGGGCGAAGAAGACGGGGATCTGGAGGACCATGGGGAGGCAGCCGCCGAAGGGATTCACCTTCTGGGTCCGGTAGAGCTGCATGATCTCCTGGTTCATCCGCTGCGGGTCATCCTTATACTTCTCCCGGATCTTCTGCATCATGGGCTGAAGCTTCTTCATGGCCTGCATGGAGGTGAAGCTCTTGTTGGTGAGGGGCCAGAAAAGCAGCTTGATCAGGATGGTGAGGATGATAATTGCGATCCCATAGTTATGAATGTAACTGTAGAAGAACTTGAGACAGAGAAGAAGCGGCTGGGCGATGACGTCGAACCAGCCGAAGTCGATCGCCTTCTCGAGCTTCCCGTGCGCCAGCTTGAGATCGTCGAGTTCCTTGGGCCCCGCGTAGACCCTAAACTGGAGCTCCTGCTGCGTATTCGGTTCAATACTCAGGGCCGGGCCGACGAAGGTGGTCTCCACCATCTCGGTAGCCGCGTTGAGTACCTTGAGCTGGGCGAGGTTGGGTAAGAGCCCCTCCGCGACCACCGCCATGGTGAAGTGCTGATTGGTATAGGCGATCCAGTCGATCGGGCCAGGGAACTGCTTCCCCTCCTTGATCTTCTTGGCGTCGATCTCATCCAGCTTACCGTTCACGAGGAGAACGGGTCCGCTGAAGTTGTACCCACCACGCTCGAGGGGAGAGAAGGGGACGTTGATCAGGCTTATGGCCGGCTGATCGCTCCATACCTGTTTGCCGAGGTTGGCCACCCGGATGGTGAGATCCATGAAGTAGGTGTTGGGATAGAACTGATACTCCCGGGTGATGCGGAGCCAGCCAGGTACCTGGTAAGTGAAGGCGAGCTTCTTGCTGGTGTCGGCTCCCTGGACGACGAGAGAATTCTGGTCGGTCACATACTGTGCGAGGCTCAGGGCCGCAACTGGATGGCTCACGAAGTTAAAGGCGAGGGGCAAATCATCGGCCTGGTGGATCCGCACCAGTTCCTTGGGCGGTGAGTTCGGGTCAATAGTCTCCCGATACTGCTTGAGGCCGAGGCTCTTGAGGCGGCCTCCGGTCTCGGTGAACACCGCGGTGTAGAGGGGGGTTTCCACCACCACGTCCCGAGCCGAGTGGGCCGGAGGCGCCTGCAAGGCGGGCGGCGGCGTGACCGCCGGGGCGAGGGGGGTGGCGGTCGGCGCGGGCGGGGTCTTCTGTTGTTCCGCCCCGGGAACCTCCTGAACCTTCTGTGCGGTTGCGGGGGGCTTCGCCGTGCGCTTGGTTTTCTCGTCCGGGGCGAAGAACATCTGGTAGGCGAGAAACACCAGCATGGAGAGGACAATTGCTAACAGAGCACGTTTTTCCATGGTGTAGAACTCCTGCAGCAGCAGGGAACGATGAGGGCCCGTAAACCGCCCCGCCCGGTGTCGGCATGACGCGACCCAGGAATCGCGTTAAAGGCGCCCGGAATCAACGAGGTCGATAGTTCTCCACGGGATCATGGCCGCCGGCGTGGAACGGATGGCAACGCAGGAGACGACGGAGGGCAAGCAGCACGCCCCGGCCGGTTCCGTAAGCGGAAATGGCCTGGTGCGCAAACTCAGAACAGGTGGGGGTAAAACGGCACAATGGCCCGAGCAGGGGTGAAACGCAAACCTGATATGCCCGAATCGAGGTGAGCAGCACCTTCTGGATCATACGCCGTTATTAGTGAGGAGAACGGGTGCCAGTTCCTCGCGGACATCCTGGTAATCAAGCATTGCCGCGCCTTTCTTGGCGATGATGACGAGGTCGTGTGACGGCGGCATTCCATGCTTGTGGAGACGAAAAAATTCGCGAAGACAGCGTTTCACGCGATTTCGCTTTACCGCATTCCCCACGCTCTTGCTGACCGTTACCCCCAGACGAGAGAACGGCAGGTCGTTGGGCCGCAGGATGACCGTGTAGTGTTTCGTGTGGCGCCGGGTTCCGTGCCGAAGAGCGAGCTGGAAATCGTGCCGGTGTCGAATGCGTTCCTCTTTGCGAAACCCGAACGGGCCTCGGGAAAGGGAACCGGCGCCTCCTTGCGGGGCCTGCCGAGAATCTTGCTCGTTCTGAGTCTTACCGATCCGTCCCATCTGTTCAGACGGCCAGTCGCTTTCTCCCTTTTGCCCTTCTGCGGCTGATCACTTTCCGGCCCCCCGCAGTACGCATACGGACCAGAAAGCCGTGGGTTCGTTTCCTCCGGAGGTTACTTGGTTGATACGTTCGTTTCATTTGTCCATTTCCTGTGCAAGCCGCTTCTTGTTGCCCACGTCTTTGCCGATTGTTAGCTGTTGGCTCTCACGTATGATGAGCACAGGGTGGGCACAGTTAAGTTGTCAAAGGCGCTCTTATAAATCATAAACCGGGGGATTTGTCAAGCTAAAAGGGCCGTAAGCTTGCCGTCATTCTTTTTCAGGAAGTCCACGAAGGCTTGGGCTAGGGGGGAAAGGGAGCGGCCCTTGTGGGTGACGAGGTAGAAGTGGCGGGTGAGGCTGAGATTTTCGACGGAAACAACACTGAGGAGCCCGAAACGAAGGTCGTCGGCGATGGCACGGCGGGACAGAATGGAGACGCCTACCCTCGACTTCACAGCCTGACGGACGGCGTCGGTACTTCCCATCTCCGCCATAACCTGAAGCTTCTCGGGGTCAAACCCCGCCGCCTCCAGGCGACTCAGGGTCGCCATCCTGGTGCCGGAGCCGGGCTCGCGCATGATGAACGACGCCTCCGCAAGCTCGTCCAGTCGGACGGCCCGGCGGGAGGCCCAGGGGTGATCGGGTGGTACGGCAAGGACAAGCTCATCCGCGAAGAGCTCGTCGAAGGTGAGCTTGCTGTTCTTGATCCGCGCACCCACCAACCCAAGCTCGAGGGTGCCGTCTAAGACCATGTCGGTGACCTTGCGGGTGTCGGCGACGACGAGCCTGATGCGGATGCCCTCGTGGGTACCCTTGAAGGAGCCGATGAGGACGGGGAGGATGTATTGGCCGGGTATGGTGCTTCCTCCCAGTTCGAGACTTCCCGTAACCTTGCCCCGGTAGAGTTCGAGGCTCCGGCTCGCTTCCCGGGTGAGATTGAGAATGCGTCGAGCATAGCCGTAGAGGAGCTCTCCTCCCCGGGTGGCCGCAACCTCCCGGCCGAGGCGATCGAAGAGCCTCACCTCCAGCAGATCCTCAAGGTAGCGAATGTGCTCACTCACCGTGGGCTGGGAAAGGAGGGAGGCCTCCGCCGCCCGGGAGAAGCTCTTCAGTTCGTACACCTTGCAGAAGACCTCGAGCCGGCGCAAGTCCATCTTGAATCCTTGACGGCCTAGTAAAAAGTCCATCTGCGGCGTCGCGCTTCATCTTCCGTCAAGATTGGCGCGCCTTGCATCTGGAGCTTGTCACTCTGCCGTCTACCTTGGCGACTTCTTACGAAGTCTTCAACCCCTGCTATCCGCAGTCGACCAAGCTTACCATAGGGAATTTGGGCCGCCCTTGTCAAGAAAGGCTGCTCCCGACAATGGGAGTTTTCGATCCGAGCGCCGCAGCTTTTTCCTTGACAAAGGGAAAGCGAAGGCTATAGGATACGCCCTCGGCTCGTGCGCGTTAGTTCTTCCTTAATCCCGGTTACTTGACCGCGGTCTCAAGGGCAGGCTTTCTCCCTATGACATAGGGCCTGCAATCAGTCGATTTCAATAACCGTTACTTCCACATCATCGAGGCGTCCCATGAGTGGAGAGAAGAAGCAACAGGGTTGTGACAAGGTAGGATGGACTCTCTTTGTCGTTGGTCTCGTCGGCGGACTCTTTGTCGGCTGGGTGCTTTTCCCGCAGGTTCTCTACTCCACCCAACAGCAGCCCCTCACCTTCAACCATGTGGCTCACGTGGAGGGTGGGGGCATGGCCTGCGAGGACTGTCACCAGTTCCGGCCGGACGGAACCTACGCTGGTTTCCCCGGAGTCGACAACTGCGCCGGGTGCCACCAGGGTCCCATGGTGAGCGGTGACACCAAGACTGAGGAGAAGCTCCTTACCGAGTACATCGAGCCGGGGAAGAATATCCCCTGGGTTTCCTACTCCTGGCAGCCGGACAACGTGTTCTTCTCCCATGGGGCCCACGTGAAGGGGGCCCGGATGAAGTGCACCGAGTGTCACCGGGATGTACTCAAGGAGGCGAAGACACCGCCCGTCAAGGTCAACCGGCTCACGGGGTACCGAGGCGAGACCATGAAGATGTTCGAGTGCGAAGATTGTCACGCCGCCAAGAACGTCCCCAACGGCTGTGACGTCTGCCATAAGTAGACCTACCAACGCGAGGGGAAGGATCTCATGCAGTTAGACAGAAGAGCTTTCGTCAAACTAGTTGCTGGAGGGGTCGGCGGCACGCTGCTGTCGCCGCTGCCGTGGAAGCTCTTGGACGACGTCTCGATCTGGAGCCAGAACTGGTCCTGGCGGCCATCACCCGAGCGCGGCGCGGCGACCATGGTGAACACCGTGTGTCAGCTCTGCCCCGGAGGCTGCGGTATCCGGGTGCGGCTCATCAACAAGAAGAACGCCGTCCGTATCGACGGCAACCCGAACCACCCGGTGAACCGCGGCGGCATCTGCCCCCTCGGCGCAGCGGGACTCCAGTTTCTCTACGGCCCCAGCAGAATCGAAACGCCGCTCCAGCAGACCGGGAAACGCGGGGACCTGCGGACGTTGAAACCCATAAGCTGGGACGACGCCTTGAAGGCCCTTGCCGAGCAACTGCAAGGCATGCGGAAAGAGCCCCAGGGCCTCGTCTGCCTCACCGGCAGGAGTCAGGGTGCGGTGCCGGAGCTCTTCGCCCGGTTCCTGCAGGCCTACGGCTCGCCAAATTTCCTGGTCATGCCCTCGGAGGCCGAGACCGAATCCTTGGGGCTTCTCGTGAGCCAGGGGGAGGCGGGGCAGGTCGGCTACGATCTGGAGAAGAGCAAGCTCGTCCTCAGCTTTGGTGCCGATTACATTGGCGGCTGGGGTGCCCCGGCCCGCATGATGGCGGCCTTCGACGGCTGGCGGAACAAGCCCCAGGGAGAGCGCACCCGGATCATTTTCGCCGGGCCGCGCGGCTCTCTCAGCGCGTCCAAGGCCGACGACTGGGTGGCGATCGCCCCTGGTACCGAGGCGGCGCTGGCCCTCGGCGTTGCGAGCGTCATCGTTCGGGAGCAACTCTACAGCCAGGCCTTCGTGGCCGGCGCCTTCGGTTTCGAGGACTGGTCCGACGGCCAGGGCCGCACGCGCCGGGGCTTCAAGAGCCTGGTCCTCAAGGACTACGCTCCGGAGCGGGCGAGCGAGATCACCGGCGTTCCCAAGGAGAAGATCGTCGAGCTGGCTCGCGAGTTCGCCAAGACCAAGCCGGCGGTTGCCCTGAGTGGTCGCGGTCAGGGACGGACTCCGGACAGCCTCTATGAGTTCCTGGCGGTGCAGAGCCTGAACGCCCTGGTGGGAAGCCTACGCCAGCCCGGAGGGGTGGGCGTTTCCCCCAAGGCGCCGCTCGCGGCCTGGCCTGCTGTGAACCAGGACGAGGTGAGCAAGAAGGGCTGCAGTGCGCCCAGGCTGGGTGGGGCCGCGGCCGAGGTACCGGTCTATTCAGCCCAGAATCTCGTCAAGAGGATGAGCGAGGGCAAGCCGTACCAGGCGGCCATGCTCTGGGTCTACGAGGCCAACCCGGCGTACAGCCTCACCGAGGGCAAGGAGTTCGTCGCCGCCCTCGAGAAGGTGAAGCTCGTCTCCTTCTCCTCCTTCATGGACGAGACGACCATGATGGCCGACCTGGTGCTGCCGGCACCGACCTTCCTTGAGCGCCTCGAGGACGGGCCGACTCCTGCCGGTCTCCAGTACGCCGTCTTCAACCTGAGCACACCGGTGCTGAAACCCAAGTTCGAGACGAGGCACCCTGGAGACGTGGTCATCACGCTCGCCAAATCCCTGGAGGGGACCGTTGCCGCGAGCTTCCCCTGGAATGACTACGAGACGGCCCTGAAAGAGAAGGTGAAGGGTCTCGCCGCCGCGAAGAGCGGGAGGGTGGCGGCGGAGGGGGGCCTGCAACCGTGGGCCAAGCTGGGTCAGCCCCTGGAGCCGAACTACAGCTCCTTCGACGATCTGTGGAAGAAGCTCACCGAGAACGGGTGCTGGTGCGATACGAGCCAAGGCATGGGGGCTGGGGCATTCAAGAGCCGCTCCGGCAAGTTCGAGTTCGCCTGCCAGAGACTACGGGAGATGGGGGTCGCCGGCGACGATCTCGCTTACCTCCCCCACTATGAGGAGCCGGTCCTGGCCGGCGATCCGGCTCAGTACCCCCTCGTGCTCGTGCCCTACGAGATCATGACCATCACCACCGGGCCCCTGGCCAACCCGCCGTTCATGACCAAGATGCTCTTCGACTTCGAGCTCACGGGCAGCGACCTGTGCGTGGAGATGAATCCTCAGACCGCGGCCAAGGCCGGCCTCAAGGACGGGATGCCCGTGGGTCTCAAGACCGAACGCGGCACCTTCCGGGCCCGTGTCCACGTGACCAATGTTGCTCGGCCGGGGGTGGTCTTTATCCCGGTCGGTCTCGGCCACCGAGGGTTCGATGCCTATATCAAGGGCAAGGGTGTCAACGCCAACGAGATCCTCATACCCCAGCAGGATCCGGTTACCGGTCTACCGGCCTGGCGGGCAACCCGGCTCGCAATCGTCAAAGCATGAGGTAGGACATGAGTGAGCACAACACAAGCGGAATCCGCTACGGCATGGTCATCGACCTGGACAAGTGCACCGGCTGCATGGCCTGTGCGGTG
>Ga0335070_10000306_pt1 | contig 57352 bp, 57 predicted proteins | sample Lox_Sample_13_FD_206722 | JGI IMG/M metagenome (GOLD analysis project Ga0335070, IMG submission 206722) | Soil microbial communities from Loxahatchee National Wildlife Refuge, Florida, United States - Lox_Sample_1.3 | ecosystem: Environmental > Terrestrial > Soil > Wetlands | place: USA...
GTGGAAGCCAATCTAGGCGCGGTGCTGGCGCAATTAGGGCAGCTTTCCGAAGCCCAGAGTCATCTCGAACGGGCGCTCGAACTCGATCCCGCACAAGAGCTGGCGCAAGAGAATCTTGAGGCATTGCGCGCCACCATGAAGGCCCACTGATCCCGTCCCCCGTCTGAGCCAGATCACCACGCGTAAAGTGTGCTCTAATTTTCGTATGAAACCGCAGCGATCCCTTGTCCCGCCTCTGCTGGTTGTCGGACTGTTTCTCTCCACTTGCGCCCTTGGGCAGAGCGCGACTCCGGACGCGCCGTCACCCCAGAACCCTTCATCGGATGCAACGAAGGCCGATTTCTCCGAAGCGCGCAAGCTGATGCAGTCGGGAAAAGTCGATGAGGCCATCGCCGACTTGCAGGCCATGGAAGCCAGCGACCCGCACGCGAAAGGTCTGGACTTCGAACTGGGCACCGCTTATTACAAGAAGAGCGACTACACCAAATCCGCCGAGTACCTGAAGAAGGCTGCCGCAGCCGATCCTTCCAACAGTGAAGCGTCGCAGCTATTGGGACTCTCGTATTACCTCGGCGGACATCCGGCCGACGCGATTCCTTTGCTCGAAAAAACGCAGGTTTGGATGCCGCGTGCCAACGTAGACGCGTCTTACATTCTGGGCATCTGCTACATCCAGACCAAGGACTACAACAACGCGCGCAAGGCTTTCGGCAAGATGTTTGAGGTGCCGCCGGATTCCGCGGCCAGTTATTTGTTTACAGCGCAGATGTTGCTGCGGCAGGAATTCGATCCCATCGCGGAAGAATATGCGTTGAAAGCGGTCGCGCTCGATCCGAAACTGCCCATGGCGCACTATTTGCTGGGCGAGTTGTACATCTTCAAGTCGCGCATTCCGGAAGCCATCACGCAATTCGAGCAGGAGTTGGCCATCAATCCTGCGCACCCGGCGACCTACTACAAGCTGGGCGACGCCTATTCGCGGGTGCAGAAATATGAAGAGGCGGAACGCGTGCTGCAGCGCGCCATCTGGCTCGATTCCTCTTCGACCGGGCCGTACATTCTCTTAGGCAAGGTGCTGGAGAAAAAAGGGGAGTATGAACTGGCCCTTCGCGCTCTTCGCCGCGCCGCTAGCATGGATCCCAACAATTCCACCACGCACCACTTGCTGGGACAAACCTATCGCGACATGGGAAAGAAGGAAGAAGCGGAGAGCGAACTCAAGTTGGCCGAGCAATTGAAGAACTCGCAGGATCAGCACCCTTAAATTGCGGCGGCTTGATCGCGACGGCGCGCTTGGATCTCGATGTAGACGTTGACCAGCGAAACGGCGGCCGGCGTGACTCCCGGAATGCGCGAGGCTTGCCCGATGGTTCGCGGACGCACCTTCGTCAGCTTCTCTTGCATCTCGCGTGACAATCCGCTGACGGAGCGGTAGTCGAACCATTCGGTAATGGAGTGCTGCTCGGACTTCTTCAGCCGCTCCATGGCTCGCTGCTGCTGCAGTAGGTAGCCTTCGTATTTGATCTCCGTTTCCACCGACTTGAGTTCGTTGCGGACTTCGGAGGAGATGGGGGTCGAGGGCGACCCTGAGGCAGCGGCCGAGGCGGAGCGCTCGAAGAATTCGGGCGACAGTTTGGCGAGTGCCGGCGCGAGTCGTTCAATCGCGACTTCCGGACGCTTCAGGAGTTGCGCGAGCGTTTGGCCTATGGCTGACGAAAACGCCGCCGAGCTTTGCTCAACCGTTCCCACATGATTCTCAAATAGCGTCAATAAGTCAGGCGTGACGCGCGTGGTCTCCAGCACCTTCTTCATTTGTTCCAGTCGGCGCTGCTTCGCCTGGAAATCCGCCCACGCTTCGTCTGAGATCAAACCGATTTGCCGTCCATGTGGTGTCAGGCGGCGATCTGCATTGTCGATCCGCAGGTGCAGGCGAAATTCCGCGCGTGACGTGAACATGCGATACGGCTCGTTCGTTCCCTTGGAAATCAGGTCGTCGATGAGAATCGCCGTGTAAGCTTCTGTGCGATCGAGGATCAGCGGCTCCTGCCGCTTCACTTTCAACGCTGCGTTGATGCCCGCCATCAATCCCTGGCACGCCGCTTCTTCATAGCCCGAGGTACCGTTGATCTGGCCGCCGAGAAAAAGTCCATCGATCTTGCGCGTCTCCAGCGTGCGCTCGAGTTCCGTCGGATCAATCGAGTCGTACTCGATGGCGTAGCCAGGACGCAGCATGTCAGCCGACTCGAGTCCGGGGATCGACTTCAAAATCGCGAGTTGCACTTCCACGGGCAGAGACGTGCTCATGCCGTTGACGTAAATCTCGTGCGTATTCAAGCCCTCCGGTTCAAGGAAAAGTTGGTGCATTTCCTTGTCCGGAAATTTCACGATCTTGTCTTCGATCGAGGGGCAATAGCGCGGGCCGATTGATTGAATCTGCCCGCTATACATGGGCGAGCGGTGCACGTTCTCGCGGATGATGCGATGCGTTTCCGCTGTCGTCCATGCGATGTAGCAAGGGACCTGCGAATCGTGGTGCGCGACGCGCTTGGTGCGAAAGCTGAATGGAGTGGGATCGTCGTCCCCAGGCTGTGGCGGGAATCGCGACCAATCGATGCTGCGGCCGTCGAGGCGCGGCGGTGTTCCCGTCTTCAGGCGGCAGCCGCGCAGGCCAAGATTCTTCAAGGCCTCACCGAGCAACACTGCGTTCGGCTCACCCGATCGTCCGGCAGGGTATTGCTGCTCGCCGCAGTGGATCAAGCCATTGAGGAATGTCCCGGTCGTGATGACAACAGCCTTGGCGCCGACGGTCCGGCCATCGCGGAGCTTGATTCCGAGGACCCGCCGCCGACTGTCATGGCCGTTAGTCGTTAGCCGTTGGTCGTTGGCAGAAGCGTCAGCAGAATTGGCGAACGGCGAACGACCATCGACCAACGACTCTTCTCTCACGACTCGGGACTCAGGACTCGCGACTATGAGATCCGCGACTTCGGCCTGCTTGATCTTGAGATTCGGTTGCGACTCGAGTACTTCGCGCATCTTCAAGCGATAGGCCTGCTTGTCGCATTGCGCGCGCGGGGACCAGACTGCGGGGCCGCGCGATGTGTTCAACAAACGGAACTGGATTCCAACCGCATCGGTGATTTCGCCCATGATGCCGCCCAGTGCGTCGACTTCGCGAACGAGATGTCCCTTGGCGATTCCTCCGACCGCGGGATTGCACGACATCTGCGCGATCAGGTCGACATTGAGCGTGTAGAGCGCGGTCTTCAGCCCCATGCGCGCAGCAGCCATCGCGGCCTCGCAGCCGGCATGGCCGGCGCCGACCACAACAATGTCGAATTGTTCTGTGAACTGCATGCGTGTGAAAACGAACCCCAGTGGACCTTTCATCCATTCTAGCAACTGCTGTGAAACGTTCGTCGGGGACTTGCCCATTCCTGCACGCGGAATTTATAGTGGGCATCCGCAGAATTTCATGTCAGGGGGCGTATGAATAGCGCTGAATTCTTCGAGCAACTGGAAGCGCGGATCGCCAGGTACGATCTGCTTTGCCATCCTTTCTATCAAGCGTGGTCTGAGGGCAAGTTGATGCGCGACGATCTGCGCGAGTACGCGCAGGATTACTACCATCACGTGGAAGCGTTCCCTTCGTATCTGTCGGCGTTTGCTCATCGCATGGAAGACAGCGATCTGCGGCGCGCCGTGTTAGCCAACATGTGCGACGAAAATGGAGTGAATGCCATGCCGGGCCTCGATTCAGTGCCGCACTCTGAGCTGTGGCTGGACTTCGCCGAAGGCATGGGATCCACGCGGAATCTCGAATGGCATCACCCGGTGGCGGAGATCCAACAGTTGATCCGCCACTTCCAGGACGTTGTGAACGAAGGCACGCCGGAAGAGGCTTTGGCTGCCTTCTACGCCTATGAGTCGCAAGTGCCGCGCGTGGCCGCAGAGAAAGAGCGGGGCCTGCGCGCGATGTACGGCGCCGACGACAAGACTTGCGGATATTTCACCCTGCACGCGACCGCCGATGTGTACCACGCGAACGTGTGGCGGACCCAATTGCAAAAGCAGATCGCGGCGAATCCGGCCACTGCAGAAGCGGCGCTGGGCGCGGCAGAAAAGGCCGCGCAGAAGCTGTGGCAGGCGCTCGATGGCATTGAAGCGCGGCGCATGGCCGCGGCCGCCTGAAAATTGTAACGGGAACTAAACGGGGGCTGGCGATTCGGTAGAATCGTTGGCTCTTTTGTTTTGGAGTAGAGATTTGGCCAAACAGATTCCTCTCGGATCGCGCGCAGAAGCCACCGAAACCGTGGCGTTCGAACATACGTTGACCTCGCACCATCCGGAGTTGCCGCCGGTATATTCCACGCCCGACATGATTCGCCTGATGGAGACTGCGGCGTTTCATGCTCTGCAGCCGTACTGCGAGGGCGACGAGATTACCGTTGGGACGTCGATCCACGTGGAGCATCGCGCGGCCAGCGGGATTGGGGCTCGCATCAAGGCGGAAGCAGTGCTCGAGTCGTTCGATGGACGATTCTTCACAATGCGCGTCACGGCCCGCGACGATGTGCAGGAGATCGGGCGCGGTACGGTAGGGCGCGCGGTCGTCAGCGTGGGCAAGTTCCAGGAAAAGATGAAGAACGGACGCCCCTGACCGCATCTATCTGGCATGGCAATCACCGATCAGAAAAAGAAAGCCGAACAATTTCGCGCTCTGCATAACGCGGCAGACGTTCTCGTGCTCCCGAATGCATGGGATGTGGCGAGCGCACGCATTGTCGAGCAAGCCGGATTTCCGGCGGTGGCGACGACGAGCGCAGGGATTGCATTTTCGCTAGGCTACGCCGATGGCCAGAGGATCCCGCCGGAAGAGATGTTCGCGGCGGTCCGACGAATTGCGCGTGCGGTCAAAGTGCCGGTGACAGAAGACGCAGAGGCCGGTTACGGAAGCGTGCCCGAAGCCGCGGCTCGTACGGCGCATCGCGTGATCGAGAGCGGCGCGGTTGGCATGAACTTCGAAGATGCCACCGGGGATACCAGTCATCCACTGTTCGATCGGTCGCTGCAGGTGGAACGGATTCTGGCGATCCGGGAAGCGGCGAACCGCGATGGTGTGCCGATTGTCTTGAACGCGCGCACCGACGTTTACCTGGCGCAGGTCGGTGAGCCAGCGAAACGCTACGATGAAACCGTTCGCCGACTCAGCGCGTACCGCGATGCCGGTGCCGATTGCGTTTTCGCGCCGGGAGTGCGCGATGCGGAAACGATCGAGCGACTTGTTGCCGACCTGCGATGTCCGCTGAACATTCTGGCCGGTCCTGGCACTCCGGCCGTCGATCAGCTTGCTCGACTCGGCGTGAAGCGAATCAGTCTAGGCTCAGGCGCAATGAGGGCCACGATGGGCTTTCTGCGACGACTTGCGAGAGAACTGAAAACCTCCGGCACGTACCGAGGCCTTGATGAAGCGCCATCTTATGCCGAGATGAATGACTTGATGCGTTCGTAGATGGGAACTCCCATTCTGATCGGCGTTATCTCCGACACGCACGGCTTGCTGCGGCCTGCGGCACTCGTTGCGCTGCGCGGGTGCAAGCACATCGTTCACGCCGGGGACATCGGCGATCCCGAAATCCTCACAAAGCTCTCGGCCTTGGCGCCGGTGACGGCGATTCGAGGCAATGTCGACAAGGCACCCTGGGCGCGACGAATGCCTGACACCGAGGTGCTCGAGATCGGTGGCGTCAGCATTTATGTGCTGCATGATCTCGGACAACTCGATCTGAAGCCATCAGCTGCGGGATTCCAGGTCGTGATCTACGGCCACAGTCACATGCCCAAGCAAGAGACGCGAGATGGCGTGCTGTACTTCAACCCGGGAAGCGCGGGCCCTCGGCGGTTCAAGCTGCCAATTTCTGTCGGAGTATTGAAGGTGGCGGCCGGCAAAGTGGAGGGAGAAATCATTGAGATTGCCGAGTGAGTTGTGTCGCCGCAAAAGCGGACTCGTCGTCCTCTTTCCCTTTCCTGCCACTTCCGTGGCGGGCTTTCACGTGGCGGCCGCTTCGCGGCGGGGTCGATACGGACCTCCTCACGTTAGAATTGGCGGTCATGGCTGACCGGTATTTCGAGATCAAGAAAACTCAGGGAACGGCGCGGTTGGGGAGGTTGCGGACTCCGCATGCGGAGATCGAGACACCGGTGTTTATGCCTGTGGGCACGGTTGCGTCGGTCAAGGCTGTTCCGCAGGAGACCGTGGAGGAGCTTGGGGCGCAGATCATCTTGGGGAACACCTATCACCTCTACTTGCGGCCGGGCGTCGACACTGTTCGGAAGATGGGTGGACTGCACGGGTTCATGTCGTGGCGGCGGGCCATTCTGACCGACTCGGGTGGCTTCCAGGTCTTCAGCTTGAGTGAACTGCGCAAGGTGAATGAGAACGGGGTGACGTTTCGATCGCATCTGGATGGGTCTTCGCATTTCTTCAGCCCGGAGAGCGCAATGGAGGCGCAGATCGGGCTGGGCGCGGACATCATCATGGCTTTCGACGAATGTACCGAGTATCCGGCGGAACGGGAGCGGATGCGGGCGTCGATGGAGATGACGGCGCGGTGGGCGGCACGGAGTAAGAAATATTTTGAGGAGCATAAGAACGAAGTGCCTTGGAACGGACAAGGCAAAGCCGCTGCGGAACTTAGCTCCGCCGGACAGCCAGGGGCGGCTGCCCTTACACAAAACGGAGCGACACAGGCTTTGTTTGGGATTATTCAGGGCGGGATGGATCGGGCCCTTCGCAAAGAGTCGGCGGAACGGACGATCGAGATTGGGTTTCCTGGATACGCCATCGGTGGGCTGAGTGTTGGGGAGCCTCGCGAACTCACCCGGGAGATCGTAGAGTCGACGTTGGAGCACCTCCCCAAGGACAAGCCGCGCTATCTGATGGGAGTGGGGACGCCCGAGGAGATCGTGGAGTATGCCAATCTCGGCGTAGACATGATGGATTGTGTGTTGCCTACGAGGGCGGCTCGGCATGGCTTGCTGTTTACGTCGGAGGGGAAGGTCTCGATCAAGCAGGCGCGGTACGCGCAGGACGCGGGGCCGCTGGATCCCAACTGTGGGTGCCGGGTATGTGCGCGGTATTCGCGGGCTTATTTGCGGCATCTTTATGCATCGAACGAGGTTTTGGCGCAAGTGTTGAATACGATCCACAATTTGAATTTTTATCTGGAGACGATGCGGAAGGTGCGGGTGGGAATTGCGGCGGGTTCCGCGGTTGGATGACACAAGGTTCGGTGGATGGGAGATGCCTTGTCCCGCTTGTGAAACCGTGGGGACTTCGGGATAACCGCCCAAAGGCAGAAAGAGTCAAAGGTGACAGACAGGAATGTCCGTTCCACCTCGGTGTCCCTCCCACAAGCAGAAATGCTGCCTTGACACTGGGGGGCGCGTGCGGCATTCTATTTCACTTGGGGAAGAGTCCCGTTCTCTTTCTGGTGTCTGGTCTCGACCGAGGCTATGACCGCCACGGAAGACCTCCCCGGATTCAGCCCGAATAGAAGGAACCCGGCCGAAGTCGATCCAAACCCCGTGGTGAAACAAAAGAGTCCCGCGGCAGAAGTGGGTGCGGGCGATTTTTCGTGGAAATTCGCGTAGTCCTCAAAACATGCAAGAACTCTTGGCGGTGCAAATGGGCGGCGGCGGTATGGGATGGCTCGGCATCGCGCCGATCATCTTCATTTTCGGTATTTTCTATTTCCTTTTGATTCTTCCGCAGCAACGACGTCAGAAAAAGTGGCAGGGGATGCTCGACCAGTTGAAGACCGGCGACAAGGTCACAACCAGCGGCGGCCTGCGCGGAACGATCATGGCGTTGAAGGACGATGCCATTCACCTGCGGGTGCCACCGAACAATCTGCTGGTGGAAGTGACGAAGGCCTCGGTCGTGCAGGTGACGACGAACGAGGAAGAGACCAAGAAATAAAGTTTCAAGGTGGCAAAGTTTCAAGGTTGCTAGTGGCCTCGGAACTCGCATCGAGAACCTTGAAACCCAGAAACTTTGAAACGTTGAGACCCTAATTTTTTATGACGAACCTTACGTGGAAACTTGGGCTGATCATTGCGGTGCTGCTGATATTTGTCTTCGGGATATTCGGTGTTCCGAAGAGCTTTTCCGGATCGGGGCTGGTGGCCTCGATGGGCGAGCACATTCACCTGGGGCTGGATCTGCGGGGCGGAACGCACCTGATCCTGCAGGTGAAAGTGAACGACGCGGTCAATGTGGACGCGCAGAATGCCATCGAAGTACTCAAAGAGCAGATGCGCACTCGCAAGATCGATTATGCCGATGTCTCCCAGCCTGACCCGCAGAACAATCCCGACCACATCACGCTGAAGGGCGTGCAGGCCGGTTCGCGATCGGATCTGATGTCGATCGTGAGCGAGCGACTGCCGGAATATGACATCTCCGGCGGTGCGGATAACACCTACAACCTGGCGATGAAGCCGTCGAGCATGAATGACCTGAAGAACCGGGCGGTGACGCAGGCGATCGAGACGATCCGCAACCGCATTGACGCCCTGGGTGTAAGCGAGCCAACGATTCAGGAGCACGGACTGGGGCAGTATCAGATTCTGGTGCAGCTGCCGGGCGTCGACGACCCGCAGCGCGTGAAGGACATCATGCAGTCGACGGCCATGCTTGAGATCAAGCAGGAACTGGGCGGGCCATACCCGAGTGAGGCGGCGGCGATGCAGGCGCAACCCACGCCGGGCGTTTTGCCTCCTGATGCGATTCTGTTGCCGGGGCACAGCATGCCGGGCTCGGAAACCGAAGGGCAGGCGTACTACCTGGTTTCGCGAGTTTCCGCAGTGAGCGGAAAAGACCTGCGGGATGCGCAACCCAGCCGCGACCAGAATGGACAGCCGAGCGTGAGTTTCACGCTGACCGGCGAAGGCGGACAGCGTTTCTACAATTTCACCTCTGCCCACGTCAACGACAGCCTGGCAGTCGTGCTCGACAACAAAGTGCAGGAAGTGGCGAACATTAAAGAGCCGATTCGCGACCGGGGCGAAATTAGCGGCGGGCGAATGAGCGAGCAGCAGTCGAAAGATCTGTCGATGATTCTGCGCTCGGGCGCGCTGCCGGCCGGCATCCGGTATCTGGAGGAGCGGACGGTGGGGCCGTCGCTGGGCGCGGACTCGATTCGGGCCGGCGTGCGTGCGGCAGTGGTTGGCATGGCGGCGGTGTTGATCTTCATGCTGGTCTACTACCGCGGCGCTGGAATCAATGCCGATATCGCACTGATCCTCAACCTGATTATTTTGCTGGGGTTCATGGGCTACTTCGAAGCGGTGCTCACATTGCCAGGAATAGCAGGGGTGATCCTGACAGTTGGTATGGGCGTGGATTCGAACGTGCTGATTTTTGAGCGCATTCGGGAAGAGTTGAGGAATGGGAAGACGCCGAGTTCGGCGGTGGACCAAGGCTTCAGCCATGCCTGGGTGACCATCGTGGACACGCACGTAACGACGATCGTGTCGGCGGTGATTCTGTTCATCTTCGGAACGGGCCCGGTGCGCGGATTCGCAACCACGCTGACTTTCGGTCTGCTGGCGAATCTGTTCACGGCGGTGTTTGTGTCGCGCGTGATCTTTGACTGGATCCTGAGCAAGAAGCAGCGCGGCGAAGCGTTGAGCATTTAGAAAATTGAGTCATTGAGCGATTGAGTCATTGAGTCATTGAAAAATCGGTGGACGTGTAGTCGCCCAATCACCCGATTACTCAATCGAAATCTCATAAGGGGCTAGAAAACGGTGGAGTTCTTTCGTGACGTTAATATCGATTTCTTAGGCAAGAAGTGGTACTTCATCGCCTTTTCGCTGATCTTCAGCGTGGCCGGCGTTCTCTCCATGCTGTTCTGGCACCATATTCCGTGGGGCGTCGATTTTCGCGGCGGCACGCTGGTCTATGTACGGTTCTCGCATACGCCGGACCTGAACGCGGTGCGCGCGGCGATGGACCGCGCGGGGCTCAAGGATCCCAAGATTCAGAGCTACGGGCAGGCGGCGAACGATGAAGTGCTGATCGACCTGGCGCAGAAAGAAACCAGCGAGCAGGCCCTGGATCAGGGCAAACTGCAGATCATCAAGGCGCTGGAGACCAACATTCCAGCGGGGAAGCAATGCGGTGCGCCTACTGTCGATGGATGCGATTTGAATAATGCCAGCGTCCTGACGATCAAGAATTACCTGGCGGACAAAGATCCTCTGCATGTGGGTAGTGACGAGAAAAAGTACACGGAACAGGCTCAAGCCATCGTCAGCTATCGGGACAAGACGCTCGGGGGTGTGCTGAGTGCAATGGATCAGCTCAAGGCTTCGGCGGCCGATCCGGCGGCGGTAGCGTCGTTGAGTGATGGCTTCTTCCTGTCGGATTTTGGCGTGAGGAACGTTGAAATCGTTGGACCGCAAGTGGGGGCGCAGTTGCAGCGGCAGGCGGCGCTGGCGACAGTGTATTCGCTGGCCGGCATGCTGATTTACCTGGGTTTCCGTTTTGAATGGATCTACGGCGTGGCCGCGGTGATTACGGTATTTCACGATACGCTGATCACGGTAGGCGCGTTTTCCCTTACCAATACCGACATCTCGCTGACCGTGATCGCGGCCATCCTTACCCTGATTGGTTACTCTAATAACGACACGATCGTGGTATTTGACCGCATCCGGGAAAACATTAAACTCATGCGGCGAGAAAAACTGTCAGAGATCGTCAACCGCAGTATTAATCAAACTCTGAGCAGAACGATCTTGACAGCAGGCCTTACCTTCCTTACCGTACTGGCACTCTATTTATTCGGTGGCGAGGTGCTTCACGGATTCAGCCTCGCGCTGGTCATTGGCATCTTAATCGGGACGTATTCGTCCATTGCGATTGCTGCACCGATCCTGGTGGCATATCAGGATTGGCGGATAGAAAAGGGCAAGCGTCCGGTAGCCATGCCGGCCGGTAAAGCTAGATAAACTACCCGATGGCGCAGCGATTGCAGTTGCTATAGGCCTTATTTTGTAACCAGTTCCGGGCAGTTCCCGGGTTTTGCTATTCGAGCATCGGGTCGTTCGAAAAGTTCCGCAAGAAACTGGGAGCAAATAGGAAGCAGTCGGTGTCTAAGTTTCCGTAGGGGTCTGAGTAGGGGAGAATCACATGTTTGAAGACAGTCTCATCGAATCGGGGAACAAGCTTAAGACGAAGCGGGGATGGACCTCCGTCCTTTCATTCGGCATACAGTTCATGATCATCGGAGTCATGGTGCTGATTCCGCTGATCTTCACTGAAGCTTTGCCAAAGTCAGTGCAACTAGGGTTTCTGATGGCGCCACCGCCACCGCCACCACCCCCGCCGCCAGCCGCAGCGCCGGTAAAAATCGTAAAGGTCATCCAGACCGACATCGTGAACGGCGAGCTGCGTACACCCACCAAGATTCCGAAAAAAGTGGAAATGATCAAGGAAGACGAGGCGCCACCGCCGGTGATGGCCTCGACGGGCGTCGTAGGCGGCGTTCCGGGCGGTGTTCCGGGCGGATCGATGGGCGGCGTGATCGGCAGCGTGCTGAGTTCGACGCCGACCGTAGCTCCAAAGATTGCCACACCGCAGCGTGTGCGCGTATCATCCGGTGTTTCGCAAGGATTGTTGGTCCGGCGCGTGAACCCGGTGTATCCGCCGCTGGCACGCCAGGCGCGCATTCAGGGAACGGTGATCCTGCAGGCTCAGATCGGCAAGGACGGGTCCATTCAGAATCTGCAACTGGTCAGCGGCCATCCGATGCTGGCGCCGGCCGCGATCGAAGCCGTGAAGCAGTGGAAATACAAGCCGTACCTGCTGAATGGCGAGCCGGTCGAAGTCGACACGCAAGTGCAGGTGAACTTCACGCTGTCTGGGGGCTAGACTCCGGGCGGTGAGTGTGGGAGATGCGCGGAGCGGTGCTCCGCGCAAGCAGCCGGGGTCGGCTGGCCCACATAGTGAAACGGTTTAAAAGCTGTACGTGTGTAGGGCCCTTCCCCAATCCCACCAAAACGCGGTGGCCGGGAGCGGCCTTTGCAGTAAGGCGCTCGGACGAGGCCGCCGTACCTCGAATGTCTTCAGGCCGCGGCTAATCCTGTTCGGGCGTTACTGTGATAAAAACTGTCGGGCATTCATCTTTTTGCCCTGCGGTGGGCACAGTAAACCGCATCAGAGTGTCTAAGCAGATAAGTGAAGAGTTCCGAGGAGGGAAAAGCAACTCATGTTCGCAACTCACGTAGCAAGCACGCTTCATCACATTCCTGCCGTTGCCGCCTGGGTCGTCCAGGAAGGCGGCGGTGCGATGGCGACCGATCCCCTTGGCCTGTGGAAGGCGATGGGATGGGTTGCCCGTACAGTCGTTATTATCCTGTTCATCATGTCGGGCTGGTCGATCGGCGTGATGATTGACCGCTGGATGGCGTATAGCGCGGCCCGCAAGCAATCGCGAGCCTTCGCTCCCGCCGTGGCGGGCGCCCTGCGCGATGGCCGTATTGACGAAGCCATCAAAGTTGCCGAGCGCAACAAGAAGAGCCACCTGGCCAAGGTTGTGACCGCTGGACTGATGGAGTTCAAAGCCCACCAGGATTCCCCGGGCGCAATCCCTGGCGAGACCATTGAAGCGTCGAAGCGTGCCCTGGAGCGCACGGAAGCCATCGTCCACGCCGAGTTGAAGCGCGGACTGGGCGGCCTGGCCACCATCGGATCGACGGCCCCCTTCGTGGGACTGTTCGGAACGGTGATGGGCATTCTGAATGCTTTCATCGGCATCAACAACTCGAAGGCTACCGGTCTGGCGGCAGTCGCCGGCGGTATCGCCGAAGCGCTGGTAACGACGGCCATCGGGCTGCTCGTTGCCATTCCGGCCGTCATGATGTTCAACTACCTGACCGGACGCGTGGAAGCATTCGACGTCGAAATGGACAACTCGTCCAGCGAACTGATCGATTACTTCCTGAAGAAGCGCGGCGAAGTGCGCCGGTAAGATCCGGCGGCTCGCAGTTCGGGTTTCCGCAGTGAGTTGCTTGTCCGGCGCCGGAAGACCGGCGCCGGGCCTTCCCAATCTCGAGCGGAGTGCTCTTCCCGGACCGTTGCACGCAGCACGGGAGATATCAAGCTATGTCATTAGCGAAACGAAACGAAGGAGCCAAGGTCACCTCTGACATTAACGTCACCCCAATGGTGGACGTGATGTTGGTGCTCCTGATCATTTTCATGGTGGTCACGCCGATGTTGCAGAAAGGCATCAGCGTGGACATGGCCAAGGTGAATAATCCGGAACCGATGCAGGATGCCGACAAGGAAGACGCGTTGCTGGTGTCCATTACTCGCGACGGAAAAGTCTATTTCGGTACCGACCAGGTAGCCGACATCGACGCCCTGACCACGAAAGTGAAGGATCGCCTGGCCAACAAACAGGACAAGCGCGTATATGTGAAGGCTGACATGCGTGCCCGGTTTGGGGGAGTGGTGAAGGTCGTGGATGCGGTGCGTGCCGCCGGAGTAGACGATCTCGGTCTGCTCACCGATCAGAGGAAAACGAGTCCCAACACCCCGCCGCCCCCGGGGGCGCAAGGGCAATAGGAGAACGACCATGGGTATGGCAGTTGGCCCGAGCGGAGGCCAAAGCGCAAATATCAACGTCACGCCGCTCATTGACGTTCTGCTGGTGCTATTGATCATCTTCATGGTGATCTCGCCGGTCACGCCGAAAGGATTGGACGCGCTGGTTCCCCAGCCGCCTCCGCCGAACGCCCCGAAGAATAACCAGCCGGACCGGACGGTCGTGGTGCAGTTGATCGACCGCGGTGCAGGGCAGGAGCCGGGCGTAAAGATCAACAACGAAGACGCCACCTGGGACAACCTGCAGGGCCGTCTGACGGATATTTACAAGCAGCGCGCGGAGAAGGTGATGTTCGTGAAGGGCGATGATGCCATTCCCTTCGTGAATGTGGCCAACGTGATTGATATTGCCCATGCCGCCGGCGTGGACAAGGTCGGTCTGATCACCGCGAAGATCGAAGCGGGCGGTTAAACAACACCCGTCGAGTAATGCCCGGAGCGCGCAATCGTACATTCACCCCGGCGCGGGAGGACTCCTGTTCCCGTGCCGACGGGGCTCGCTCTTGTCAAAACGCCGCCTCTGGGCCTAGGATTCTGTGGCGAGGGAGACTCATACCGCAATGAATAAAAACGTAAGACTACTGACGCTAGCGACGGTTGCGCTGGCGCTTTTCTCCGCTGTGGGCTGCAACAAGCTCAAAGCCCGCGACCAGCTCAATAAGGGCGTGAAGGCGTACAAGGACAACCACTACGAGCAAGCGATCGATCATTTCCAGCAAGCTGTACAGCTCGATCCGGCCCTGCTGAATGCGCGCATGTACCTGGCGACTGCCTATGTATCGCAATACATTCCCGGAGTAGAGTCACCGGATAATATTCGCACGGCGCAGTCAGCCATCGAGGAATATCAAAAGGTCATCGATGCCAACCCTTCACGCGATCAGAAAGTGAATAGCGCGAAAGGCATCGCATACCTGTACCTGAACGAGAAGAAGTGGGATGACGCCAAGAAATATTACCGCATGGCGTCCGATCTCGATCCTAACGATGCCGAGCCTTACTACTCGGTGGGTGTGATCGACTGGACCGCGTGCTATCAGCCTCGCATGGAAGAACGGGCGAAGCTGGGCATGAAGCCGGACGAGCACCTGAGTGCGAAGAATAAGGATCAGAAGAAAGTTTGCGAGGAGTTGAAAGCGAAAAATGGACCCACGATTCAGGAAGGCATCGACAGCCTGAACAAGGCTATCCAACTCCGTCCAAACTACGACGATGCGATGGCGTACATGAACTTGATGTACCGCGAGCGCGCCGACGTGGAATGCGACGACGAAGCGGCCCGATCGGATGATTTAAAGACGGCCGACCATTGGGTGGATGAGACGATGCGGGTAAAGAAAGCCAACGCCGAAAAAGCAGCGCAGGCTGCCGGTGGCGGCATCACTATGGATCAGTCGAAGTAGATCCTTCGTTGGGTTACAGCCCTCTTTGCGAATGCGAAGAGGGCTTTTTGTTTTACCGGTGGACTGCGAAGGCTATCCCGCCTACTTGCTGTAAAGAAGAACTTCGACCTTGGGGAACTCCCAATGCTGCAGGTGCGGATAGGATTCCGGTAGATCGTGCTTTAACAGCACGGCGTTGGGATCGGGAAGCTTGGGCCCGTTGTACATCAGCACAACCCAGATGCGTGGATGGCCTGCAACCGCTGCGTGCAGGTAATCCGGTGAGAGCTTGCTCTTGAAGTCGAGATATTGCAGGCGCTCGCCGTGACGGGGATAGAGAATTTCAGGGCCGAAATCATTGCTGCCAACAGAATGTCCAGCGCGCAACGAAGAGAAGAACTGATAGGGGACGCGAATTTGCGGGATGTGGAAGAGGATGCCATCTCCGGATTCAGCATGGTCAAGAATGAAATTTGTGGCGATCCCGGCGCCATCGCGTTCGTCCTCGAAATCGTGGGAGTAGACAAAGGGAATCGTGCGCGCCGAGAGGATGAGCAGCACGCAGACCGTGGCTGCCTGCAGCCACTTTTGTCCCAGGCTGGCTAAGCCGACCGCGACCAAAATGAGAAGCGGCGGCAGGCAGAAGATCATGTAGCGAGGATAGAAGACTGGCTTGAAGATCGAGAGCACCAGCGTTAGCAAGATTGGGAACAACAGCCAAACCGCGAGGAACTGAGCGCGCCAGTGCAGATATTCGTGATTGCGCGTCCAGAGGTGCTGCCGAACGGAATACAGCGCGAGAAGGCATGCAGCGGCAGAGAGGAATGGAATTCCGCCACTGAAGTAGAAGCAGAAGTTGAAAATGTCGAGGAGGCCGGGGCGCTGAATCCAACGAATGGGGCCGGAGCCGGTTTTGGCTACAAAGACAATCAGCGGAGCGACGACGAGAGCGATGGTGATCCAGGCTCGTTTGAGGTCAGCCCAAATTCTCGGCCCGATTTCGTCTGCAGCCGGAACACCTGCATAGCGTAGGACGAGCCAATGGCTAAGCAATAGCAGCAGGGCGTAGAAGTGTGCGTAAACCGACAGGATACTGAAGACGATATAAGCCGAGCGGTAGCGCGGGGTGGGATCGCGCAGGAAACGGATCAGAAATCCTGAAGATAAGGTGGCCAGCAGAAGAAACAAAGCGTAGCTGCGAGCTTCCTGCGAGTAGCGAACGTCGAAGTCATTCAACGCAAAAAGCGCGGTGGCGATCAAGGCTACCTTGCGGCCGTAGAGTGATTTTGCCAGCCAGTAAAGAGCCGGAAGCGTTGCTACCGCGAATACCACTGACAGGCTGCGAATGAAGAATTCGCTGTTCCCAAGGTGCAGCCAAATCCGCAGCAGGGCGTAATACAGCGACATATTGGCTTCGCGCCACCATAGGAGCCGGAAGAAGCTCTTCCAGTCGATGCGAGCGAGCTCTACGCTAAAGGTTTCATCGAACCAGAAAGGCTTGCAGGCCAGGCAATACAGGCGAACGACCGCGGCTGCAATCAGCAGGAGAACGAGTACCATCCAATGGGCGACGCTCGTTTTCGTCACGGGACGTGGAGGCGTTGCGGAATGCTGGTTGGCCGCGGTTTCGGTTGGCATGCTCGGCGTGAGATCGGAAAGAATCCAAATGATACTATGCTGTTAAGCAGTGAATCCCACTACCTCATCTGGCGGAGCCTCGCCCGTGGCATTTGTTGATTCTGAGTTGCGGGAAACTTCGAGACCGGTCGCCGACCGTTGGCGGGGATGTGTGTCGGTGCTGGTGCCGGTCTACAACGAGGCGTCACATGTGGATGAACTGCTGCAAGCCATTCATGCGTCCCCGGTCAAGAAAGAAATCATTATCGTCGATGACGGATCGACCGATGGAACGCGCGAGAAGTTGATGGCGTTGCCGCCGGTCGAAGATCTTACGATCGTCTTTCACGAAAGAAACTGCGGGAAGGGCGCGGCGATCCGGACGGCACTGGCATACGCGCGCGGAGAATACGTTCTCATCCAGGACTCCGACCTGGAATATGACCCGCAGGACTATGCGGCATTGCTGCGTCCGCTTGAGTTGGGGCAGGCCAATGTGGTGTATGGAGTGCGACCGGACCGGCCCGAGCGCGGGTTGCGTTTTTTTCTGGGTGCGAAATTACTGACGCATCTTACCAACCTCCTTTACGGCGCAGGCATTCACGATGAGGCGACCTGCTATAAGGCGTTTCGGCGTTCGCTGCTCGCTCACGTTCAGCTGGCGTGTCACCGGTTTGAGTTCTGCCCGGAAGTGACGGCGAAGCTCTGCCGCATGGGCGAGAAAATTGCCGAGGTACCGATTTCCTACACTCCCCGTTCGGCGGTCGAAGGAAAGAAGATTCGTCATTCCGATGGCTGGATGGCGATCTGGACGTTGATCCGGTACCGCTTTGTGGCGCGCCGCCGGTGGGAACGTACCGAAACTAGCGTCGCTCCCTTTGCCGTCAGCTTTTCCCGCCTTGCTGCGAAGTGACGGAGGCCACACCCTGACGGCCTTCTTCAATTTTTTAGGTCAAGAACCTTAAGCCGCTGAGATCGCAAAGGAAACCCGCGCGAAGGACGCGAAGAACGCGAAGAAGATGCTGAGGTTTTTTCTGGGTAAAGCCGCTACGCCCATCGACAAACACAGCGCGGAAGACGATCCTTGAGTAGAATATCGGGTCCGGTTTGACCAAGCCGCCGTCGCGGCGGAAGGTTTGTATGTTCAAGAAAATTCTCATCGCGAACCGTGGCGAAATTGCCGTGCGCGTCATCCGCGCGTGCCACGAAATGGGAATTGCGGCCGTGGCCGTCTACTCCGACGTGGATCGCGCCTCGCTGCATGTAAGGAAGGCGGACGAGGCCTATCCCATCGGCGCGGCTGCGGCAACCGAATCCTACCTTAACATCGCGAAAATCCTCGACGTAGCGGCGCGTTCTGGGGCGGATGCGATTCATCCCGGATACGGTTTTCTCTCTGAGAACGCGAAATTTGCGCGGGCGTGTGCTGATGCTGGAGTGAAGTTCATTGGTCCGACGGCTGCCGCAATGGACGCAATGGGATCGAAGACGCGCGCCCGGCAGGCAATGGAGCGAGCGGGAGTGCCGTTTGTTCCCGGAACGTCGCGCGGGCTGGACTCATACGAGCAGGCGGAGCAGGTGGCGGAACGCATCGGGTATCCGGTAATGCTGAAGGCGGCGGCGGGTGGTGGCGGGAAAGGCATGCGCCTGGTGCATAAGCCGCAGGATCTGCAGTCAGCACTGGAAGGCGCGCGCAGCGAGGCCGAGCGGTCATTCGGAGACAGCGAAGTTTACATCGAGAAGGCGATCGTCAATCCGCGGCATATCGAGATGCAGGTGTTGGCGGACGAGCACGGCAACACGGTCTACCTCGGCGAGCGCGAGTGCTCCATTCAGCGGCGTCATCAGAAGGTCGTGGAGGAAGCGCCATCTCCAATTGTGGATGTGGAGATGCGCCGCCGGATGGGCGAAGTTGCGGTGCGGGTGGCTCAGGCTGCCGGTTACACGAACGCGGGCACCGTTGAATTCCTGGTCGATCAGGAGAAGAATTTTTATTTCCTGGAGATGAACACTCGGTTGCAGGTGGAGCATCCTGTGACCGAGTTGATCACGGGACTCGACCTGGTCCACCTGCAGATTCGCATCGCTGCGGGAGAAAAGCTGCCATTTGAGCAGGGCGAAGTCAGCATCCGCGGGCATGCGATTGAGTGCCGTATTTATGCCGAAGATCCGGACAACAACTATTTCCCGAGCCCAGGGAAGATTACGTTGCTGCTGGCGCCGTCGGGACCGGGCATTCGCCGGGATAGCGGAATGTATGAAGGCTGGACCGTGCCGATGGACTACGATCCGCTGCTGGCGAAGTTGATTGGCTACGGAACCGACCGGGAACAGGCCATCAGCCGGCTGACACGGGCATTGAATGAATACTTTGTCGGCGGCATCAAGACGAATATTTCGTTGTTCCGGCGCATTCTGAGGAATGCCGATTTTCGGGCCGGCAAACTGGATACCGGGTTTCTGGATCGCATGCTCAAACAGCACGCCGATCAGCGGCCGGGGGGAATCGATTCGATCACGGTAGAAGTGGCGGTCATTGCGGCGGGAATGTTTGCGGTACTCGACCCTGCAACGGCATCATCGAATGGATCGGGGGCTACGAAGGCGAAGCCGGCGTCCAATTGGAAGGCTGCCGGCCATCGTGAGGGCCTGCGATGACGTATGAAGTCGCTATCGACGGGAAGACCTACCGGCTCGAATTGAATCGAGTGGAGAACCAGTGGACGTGCCTGTTAGACGGCCATGCCATCGAAGTCGATGCGGTGCTTGCCCGGCCCGAGGTGTTGTCGCTGCGGATTGGAAATCACGCGTACGAAGTAAAGCGCGAGAAGGTTGGAAATGACTGGCATGTGTGGGTGGGCAGCGCGCGATTTGCGGCGGAGGTAAGAGATCCACGTTCGCTGCGCGGTCGTACGCGTGTCGCGGATGACAAAGGACCGCGCAAGCTAACGGCTCCCATGCCGGGGAAGATTGTCCGCGTGCTGGCGACGCAGGGCGCGACGGTCGAGGCAGGCGCGGGCGTGGTGGTGGTAGAGGCGATGAAGATGCAGAATGAGATCAAATCGCCCAAGAAGGGGACGATCCAGAAGATTCTGGTCAGCGAAGGCGCCGCCGTGAATGCTGGCGACGTGCTTGCCATCGTGGAATAACTACTTTTCAATTCCGTTGCTGTCCAGAACCTTTTTCGCGTAGAAATTCTCTACCTTTGCGGTATCCCTCAAAACTTCGTAATACGCGGCCTTGAGCAATTGCTCGCGGCGATCATTGAGTTGCGACCGGATGGCCTGTTGCACGCGGGGATCCGAGAGCTCTCTTTGGCCGGCGGGTTCCTTGGCGACCAGCTTCACAATGCGGAAGAGGAAAGTCTGTTTGGTGGAAGGATTGGCCACGGTAATGATGGAGCTGTATTGACCGGGCTTCAGTTTCATTACGGCTTCCCGCGTCGTGGGGTCGGTGCCCTTCAATCCCGATTCCGGGACGGTTCCGAGATCGCCGCCATTGCCCGATGTCTCCGGATCTTCGGAGTATTTCATCGCCAGGGTGGCGAAATCGTCGCCGCTGTCGAGGCGATTGGCGATCATCTGGATCTTCTTGCGCGCGTCGGCTTCGTTCTGGGCTTTTTCGTTCTGGTTGTGAGCCTGCGGGTTGGGCAGGGGCGTCACCATAATCTGAGCCAGGTGATACTGTGGCTCAATCAGGTTGAATTCAGATTTGTGCGCGTTGTAGTAGTCGGTGACGTCCTGATCGGTGACGTTGATTTTTGAAGAAACTTCCTTGTTGATCACCTTTTCGAGGGTGATGGAGCGCCGAATATCGCGTTTGAAATCGGATTGCGTGATCTTCTTGTCTTTCAGGCGATGGTCGAATTCTTCCTGCGAAAAAGGAGCCCTGTATTCGTTGTATTTCTTGTCGACTTCATCATCGGTGGCGAGCAGGCCCAATTTCTCGGCGCGCCGCATCAGGATCTCGTCTTCGATCATCTGGTGCAGAATGTTGAGGCGGAGAGCGGTGGCTTGTTCACCGGTGGGGACCTGCTGGGCCGAAGCGACGTTGTTGTCGTAATATTTGTCGACGTCGGTGCGGAAAATCTTGCGGCCATCGACGATGGCCATGACGTCGCCACCGGGCTGCGAGTGGCAGCCAGCCAGCACGGCCAAAAGCGTGCCCGCAGCGATCCACCCCGCGGAACGAGCAATGATTGCGTTCGTTTTCAAGACGTTCTTCTCCCGTCTCACCGCAGACTAAGCGGGTTGCAACTCCGGCCAGTGGACAACCTGGCGCGGCCGAGTACTCAAGAGTCTGTTACTTCGAGGCTGGCGCGGGAGCCGCAGGCACATGCTGCGGGACTGGCTCACCGGCATCCTTCAACGCACTGTCGATTGCCGCTCGGACCTCGTCGGGCGGTACGGCTCCGTCAATCTTGCGGCCGTTGATGAAAAGCGTCGGAGTGGCGTTCACTCCGATTCCATCCGCCTCTTTCATAGATGCTCTGACGGCATCTTCGTTTTGCATCTTGACGCATGACGATAACCTGGCCGCGTCCACGTTATGTTTCTGCCCCTGGGCTGTGGCCATCTTGTCGATGGCTTCGAAACGGGCGGCAGGGGTCTTTTCGTTGTCGACGTCACGCTTGTTGGCGTGAATGGAGTCGGCAAAATCCCAGTAGGCGTCGCTGTTCTGGGCAGCCAGACAATTAGCGTCGACTGCGGCGTGAATGGCCCAGGGATGAATTTCGGCTAGCGGGTAGTCCTTGTAAATGAACTCAACACGGTCGCCGTATTCTTTGAAAATTTCCGGAAAAAGAGTGGCGTGCATGCGGGAGCAGAACGGGCATTCGAAGTCGTCATAGTTCACGACGACGACTTTGGCCGACTTGGGACCGCGTGACGGGCGGCCAGTGGTATCGATCTTGCTCATCAGGTCCGCGTAGGGGTCCTTGTTCAGATCGAACTTGGTCAGCCGCAACATCGTGCTGCGATCTTTGGAGACGAGGAACTTGTACTCTTTTTCCTTCGTGTCGCCGCCGCCGATGGTGACCGCAATGGTGTCGTATCCGGGCAGATCGCTGCTTGGGGAAATCGCCCCGACGTCAATCTTCACTTCCGGAGGCAGGTTATAGAAGGCGCGCATCTGGCGCTCGATCTTGTGGGCCAAATCAGGAGGCGTGGACTGGGCCACACAACCGAGACAAATCAGGAGCAGAACGAGCAAAGACCGCCGGATTAGGATCACCAAAAAACGCCTCATTTATCGCGACTAGACAAGGTCGATTATCTCACAGTGAGCGCTGACCAGGGCGACGGGCCACGGGCTTGGAACCATCAGCCGACGCGGCGAAGCTGCTCCACGGAAAGCAGGGAATTCATGGAACCGGAGCGAAAGCCCTCGAGGTCGAGGGTGACGAACTTGAAGCCGAGGCCTTTGAAGATGCTTGTGAATTCCGCCGCCATTGCAGGATCGAGAGCCCGGGCCAATTCCTCGCGGCTGATTTCGATACGGACGATATCGCCATGATGGCGCACCCGAAACTGGCGGAAACCCAGGGTGCGCAGGGCATCTTCGCCACGCTCCACTACGTCGAGAGCCTCGCGCGTAACTGGCCGGCCGTATTCGATGCGGGATGAAAGACAAGCAGACGCCGGTTTGTCCCAGATGCGCAGACCGGCTTCACGTGCGAGTTCACGGACGTCGTTTTTCGTCAGTCCGGCTTTGAGGAGCGGTGCGGCGACGTGATGTTGCCGGGCGGCTTCCTGACCGGGGCGGAAGTCGCCCTGATCGTCCAGATTTACGCCGTAGGCGATGGCGTCGAATCCGCGGGCTTCGCGCAGTTGCTCCATTACTTCGAAGAGTTCGTCTTTGCAGTGAAAGCAGCGCTGGCCGTCGTTGCGGACGTAATCGGGCCGATCAAGTTCGGAGGTCGCGATGATTTCCAGCGGAAAGCCTTGTTCGTTGGCGAAAGCGACTGCATCGGCGAGATGCGTACGCGCCAGGCTCGCGGAGTCGGCGATCACGGCGAGCATATTTGCTCCCAAAATTCGGTGAGCGGCCCAAGCCAAATAGGCTGAATCCGTCCCGCCGGAATAGGCGACCAAGATTCGTCCGAGCTGACACAGTTCGTGCCGAAGCTGAGATTCCTTCGAACTGAGGTCCGGTGGAAGCATCTTGCCTATCGTACCAGCAGGCCAGCAAGTTGGTTGCTAGTAGAGGCGTTCCTGCCGTCTCAAATTTCCGAACGAGCCGATATTGGCGAGGCTGAAGGTGAAGCGAAACAGATTTTCATTGCGAAGATTGGCGATGGCGTAGCGCCGATACTCGAGAGTAACGCCACAACAGTCCCAGTTGTAGGTGGTTTGGGCGGTGGCAAATTGAAGTTGTTTGAGCTCTGCGTCGATGCCGAAGCTGGTGGCGGCGCTGAAGCCGTGCCGGGCCAAGCCGCCGTAGCCCAGGGCCACGCGGAACTGCTGGAACTTGCAGGTGGTTTGTGGAGTGGACGAACTGAGTGGACTGCATACGCCCAGATTCTGTCCGCTGGAGTTCGGACTCTGCTGAGGGATCTGCAAAAAGGCATCGCCGCCGCCCACAGTGAATGGGCCCAAGTTGTAGTTGATGAGCAGGGTGCTGGCGTTGATACGGCCCAGCTGGAAGTCGTAATCAAGGTCCCATTCCGTGTCGGTACGGCTGCTGGTGGCCACGCGCAAACGCGACACCAGAGGCGAGAGGTAGCGCGACTGGGTGACGAATGCGATTCCAGTCAGATCTTCGGTAGTGGTAAAAACGTTGCGCTGACCGGAAATGAGCGCACCGCCGAAGTTGGGATCGATGAAGACCTTCTGAGCCAATTCCAACCGGGCAACTTCCTTCGCTTCTGGACCCGGCGCACAGGGCGCGTTGTCGAGATTGCTGATGCGTTGCCAGGGCACGATCTGTTCCTGCGCGGCCGCTCCGACCGCGAGCCCGGTCATCGGGCTTTCGCATTCCTGGATGGAGGATTTCTGGCGTTTGGCATAGAGCCGGGTAACGAAACCGTACTCCACTTCATTGGTGTTGCTCAGTATGTCGCGGTCGTCGAAGTGCAGCACATTGGCGAAGTCGTTCACGCCCTTCACTACCCGGTAGGTGGCTCTGGGTTCAATAACGTGTTTCCACTTTCTTCCCAGGAACTCCTTGTCGAAGATCTTTTCCAGCACCGGTGGACGGACTTCCACGGTCGCTTCCACGGCCTGGCGGTTGGTGGGGTCATTGACTGCGGCATTGTTTACGAAACGCTCGCTGTAATAAGTTTCATGGAGCCTTAGGGCGGGACGCACCGACCACCCGCCGTAAATCAAGGGCATGGAGATTTCGGGGCTAAGGTCGAATCGTCCCAATAAATCGGTATGAAAGCCCAGTTCGCTGCGGGAGAGCCCGGTTGCGGATGCATCGAAATTCCAGAACAGCGGCCAATGACGAATCTGGCGGTCGACGCTGGAAGCATCGAAACCAGGCGTATGAAGAATCTGGATGGCGCTGAACACCGGCGGGCCAGTGGTGCTCGTCTGGAAGAAGTTTTGGTAACGCTCCGCGACGCCGCTGAAGGAAAACCCGTTGATTGACTTTGAGAGGAAGATATCGGACTTCACTTCGGAGTTGATGGCCTGGGTGAAGACATCGTTGAATGCCAGCCGGAACAGGAAGGAACTCAGGTAGTCGATGTCGGACACGGCGCGAAAGCCGTAGAAGTGGCCCTCGGCGCGAAGTCGGGCTTCCTGGCCGCCTTCTTTCAGGGGAGGCACGCCCGCACCCTCGCCAATCCCGCGATCGAGCACGCTGAAAACAGCGAGATCAACATAGGAATCATCGGTCGGCCTGGCGCGGAATTCGCCGCGTTGCGACCATCCCCGCTTGGAGAAATATTGCGCGCCCATCGTCGCGTCCATGCTGCGATTGATCGCCCAGTAGAACGCTTCGCCAATCTCGTAGCCGTTGGTCGACGAACGGCCGCCCGTGGGAATCAGGAAGCCGGTTTGCCGGGCCTCGTGTGCAACCGGGTGAGTTGCATAAGGGAAGTAGAAGATGGGAATTCGGCCGATCCAGAACGAACTGTGGTAGATCTGGGCATTGCCGCCGACGTCGACCGTTACCTTCCGTGCCTCAAACTGCCATTTGGGATGCGGCAATTCGCAGGTGGTGATGGTGCCGTCATAGACCAGGTAGTGGTCGGAGCTGGTCTTCGCGACTTCTTTTCCGGAAAAAGCGAATGGCGCCGACGAGGTTAGAACCAGGCGGCTGCCTTTGTACCGGAAGCCGGTGGTAGCGTGAACATCGTAGAAGCGGCCGGTCTCAGCGGTAATGTTGTAGGTTCCGTGGCTGGCTCTGATGTGGTCGTCGTTGGGGCCGCCGTCGACGGTGAAGTGACCGGTGGCTGTTGCCTCGCCGCTGTCGGAGTTGTACGTGATCTCGTCCGCCCGCAAGACGTAGGTCCCGTAGTGAATTTCGGCGTCCCCTCGCAGTTTATAGAGATTCTCTGTCTTTTCCTGATCGACGGCGCAGATGACCGTTCCGTCTTTCAGTTGTGTAGCGGCGCGCTTTCCGCAAACTGCGGTCGAAGGCTGATCGTCTGATTTCTGCTCTTTGTTTTCCGAAAGGGAGGCGCCGGAAGCCGGAATCTCGGAAAGCAACTGCCTGGTTACTACTGCGCCCGCGAGAAGCTGATGACAAAGGAACAGCGCCGTGATAAGGAATCTAGTGCGACGCGTCATTGTAAGAAAAGCTTCATCGGAAAAAGTTGAACGGGAAGAGGTCGCGCAAGCTTCGTCGCGAGCGCAGCCGACCGTTTTATCGTAGCGGCACCGTGAAGTTAGCACGACGCTGGCTGTGCGGCAAAGTGACGAAAAAGGCTAGGATTCCCGTTGGCTGCTTTCCGTTGTATGAGTCTGGTTGTATGAGTCCCAGGCACGTTCATTTTAAAGATTGCATTCATGAATTGTCCGTCGTGCGGTGAAGTTTGTCGTTGCCATCCGGAGCCCCCTCCCTCTGTTCATGCGACCGAGTTGGAAGAGTCAAGGCTTGAGGCGGAGAGCCCTGCTACAACGGGTGTGGAGGAGAACGCTCCCGGCCAGGATCCTGATGCCTGGCGCGGGGAACTCTCTGCGCGCCTGGATCGGTATCGCGCGCGCCGCAAGATCCGGCCGCCTCGGTATCCGTCTCTGAATCTCCAGTTTGGAGCTGTAGAGCAATCGCCTGCGCACGGTTCTGTGACGGAGCAGCCCCAGCACCCGTACGACGTAGTCTCGGATCACGCCTTGGCTTTGAATGAAATGGAGCCCGGCCCACCCGTTACTGGCGATGTGAGGGCCGAAGCCGAGCCGTCGAGCGTACCCGCGCCGGTCGTACACGCCGCGGTTGCCCAAACCACTGCCAAGATCATCGAATTCCCCCGTTTTGCATGGGCTCCTCCGGAGCCGCCGGACGATCAACTGGCCGAACCGGTGCGGGATGTTCCTCGAATTCTGGATGTGCCTGAAAGCGCGCCGCCTCCCCCAGCTCTGGGAGGAATTACCATCGAGCCAGTCGAGCGCGAAGCGTTGGAGAGACGACCGGGCATTGATATCCCGCTGCAGGGAGCTTCATTGCCTCGGAGAGTGGCGGCCAGTGCGTTTGACTGGGTCGTCGTGCTGACGGCTGCGGCCCTCTTCGGCTTCATCTTCTGGAAGATTTCGGCGGTTCGGCCGCCGAAGTTCCAACTGATCGGACTCGCGGTGGGAATTCCGGCCGTGCTCTGGTTCGCCTACCAGTACCTGTTCATCGTATATGGCGCGACTACCCCTGGATTACGCGTGGCGGGGCTGAAGCTTACCCGTTTCGATGGTTCCGAGACCAGCCGGAGTAAGCGCCGGTCGAGGGTGCTGGTGTCTCTCCTGTCGGGTATTTCGCTGGGAATGGGATATGCCTGGGTCTTTCTCGATGAGGACGTTCTCTGCTGGCATGACCGGATCACGCATACCTATCTCGCTCCGGTGAGCAAGCCGGCCGAAGACTAGGGTCACTTCGGCGTAGTCGTGCGCCCTTTTCCTCTGCTACGCTACCTAGCCTATGAGCAGCCGTCGTCTCCCTCTACTGCTGATCGCCGCGGTTTTCCTTCTCGGACAACTGACTCCCGCCCAAGAAGCGAAGTCCCTCTCCGAGCGTCTCGCCCTGCAAAACGCACTCTTCGACGAGCAATATGAGTCCGACCTGCGTAACTCTCCCGAGCGCGCAACCGCGTTCGGCGACTACCGCTACAACGATCAGTTGAACGACTACTCACTCGAAGCCATCAAGCGGCGTAATGAGGTCAATCAGGCTTTTTTGAAGCGGGTCGAAGCCATCCCGACCACGGGCTTTCCCGATCAGGACCTGCTGTCGCACGACCTGCTGATCCGAGTGCTTCAGCAGCGGATCGCCGACTTCAAGTTGAAAGAGTACGAGATGCCGATCACCACGCAGGGCGGCATCCATACGAACCTGGCCGACTTGCCGCTGGCGGTGCCTCTCGACTCGGTCAAGCACTACGAGGACTACATTGCGCGATTGCACCAGATTCCGCGCGCGCTCGAACAGGCAACCGAGGTCTTGCGCGCCGGGATGAAAGACAAGCTCATGCCAGTACGATTCATTGCCGAGAAGATTCCGGGACAGTGCGAGGGCATTATCGCCTCCGATCCGTTCCTGCAGCCCACGAAGAAATATCCGTTGAGCATTTCGGAAGAGGACCAGAAGCGGCTGACACGGGAGATCACCGAAGCGGTCAACAACGACGTGCTGCCGGCATACAAGAAATTCGCTGAGTTCACCAAGAACGAATACGCGCCGCAAGGGCGTACCGCGCTATCGATCATGTCTTTGCCCGATGGCGAAAAACGCTATGAGAATGACATTTACGGGCGGACTACGACGCACATGAAGCCCGAAGAGATTCATCAGCTCGGGCTGCGGGAGATCGACCGCATCGAAGCTGAGATGACTGCCATCGCCAAGAAACAGGGATTCGCCGATCTGGCATCGTTCCGGGCGTCGTTGAAGGACAATCCCAAGTACAAGCCGACTTCGGAAGAGCAGATCCTCGACCAGTTTCGGCACTACATCGGGCAGATGGAGCCGAAACTTCCACTGCTCTTTACCCTGCTGCCCAAATCGCCGGTGACGGTCGAGGCCATTCCCGCATTTCAAGCAGCCGCGATGACGCATTACATGACTGGGACGCCGGACGGCAAACGTCCGGGCAGGGTAGTCGTAGCAACTTCGAATTTCGCCGAGCGTACTCTGATCGACAATGAGGCCATCGCGTACCACGAGGGGATCCCCGGACACCACATGCAGCTCTCGGTGCAGCAGCAGTTGCAGGGACTGCCGAAGTTTCGGCAGCACGGTCTGGCCTTCAACGCATACATAGAAGGCTGGGCGCTCTACGCAGAGCAGTTGGGGAAGGAAGTTGGCTTCTATCAGGATCCGGTATCGGATTACGGACGCTTATCGTCGGAACTATTCCGCGCGGTGCGCCTGGTCGTCGATACGGGGATACACGCCAAAGGATGGAGCCGCGATCAGGTAGTGGATTTCTTCCGCAAGTCGGGCGCTGTGGATGAGCCCACGATTCAATCGGAAACCGACCGCTACATCTCCTGGCCGGCTCAGGCGCTGTCGTACAAGCTTGGGCAACTCAAGATTCGCGAACTGCGCGAGCGCGCGGAAAAGGAATTGGGGTCGAAGTTCGACGTCCGGAAATTTCACGATGAAATCCTCGACGGCGGAACTTTGCCGCTCGATATGCTTGACGCCCGCACGGACCGCTGGATCGCGGAGCAGAAGGCAAAGTGAAGCACGATCTTCACCTGCCTGTGCTATCTTCAAGGGGTTCATATTGATCCTGCGTACGCGCTCATAGCGGCATGGCAACATCCGTCGAAGGTTCTAAACCGGCCGTAAAGGTCTTCGTCGCCACTACGGTGATGTTGACCTTCATTTCCTTCTGGCGGGCCTCTGCCATTGTCCTCTCTGACCTTGCGTCGTCGGCGTACTACGCCGGCGGCGACGCCGAAAAGGTCATCGGGAAGAGTGCCCCCTGGTTCATCCTCGGGGTCATGCTGTTCAGTTATGCCGTCCGGGCGCTCTACATCGAGTCCAGCAGCATGTTCGTGCGCGGCGGCGTGTACCGCGTGGTCAAAGAGGCCATGGGCGGCACGCTGGCCAAGTTCTCCGTCTCTGCCCTGCTGTTCGATTATGTTCTGACCGGGCCCATCTCCGCTGTGTCTGCCGGGCAATACCTGGCGGGCTTCATCAAAGACATTGGCGTCTATACCCATCGTCCGCTTAATTTTTCGGACGATCACTTCGCGGCGGGCATCGCGATCGTTGTGATCCTCTACTTCTGGTGGAAGAACACCCAGGGCATTCACGAATCGAGTGAGCGCGCGTTGCAGATCATGGTGATCACCACGGTGATGGTGGTGATCCTGATTGTCTGGTGCACCGTCGCGGTGCTGCGCACCCCGGTACAGTTGCCGCCCAACCCTTTCCATCCGGGAGTGGTTCCTCTCACCAAGGAGTCGATGGGCTGGCTGAATGGCTCATGGCTCGAGATCCTGAATCCCAAGCTGCTGGTCACGCTCATTGCCTTTGTCGGCTTTGGCCACTCGGTTCTGGCGATGAGCGGCGAGGAGACCTTGGCTCAGGTCAACCGCGAGATCGAGCATCCCAAGCTGAAGAATCTGGAAAAGACCGGTCTGGTCATCTTCATCTACAGCCTGTTGTTCACTTCACTGGTGTCGTTCTTCGCAGTGATGATTATTCCGGATAGTGTGCGGCCGAACTACTTCGCCAACCTGATCGGCGGCATTGCGATGTATCTTCCCGGCAGCGAGATGGCGAAGCTGTTGTTTCACGGGTTCGTGGTGTTGGTGGGCGTACTGATTCTGGCCGGGGCGCAGAACACTTCGATCGTGGGCGCGAATGGAGTTCTGAATCGGGTCGCCGAAGACGGCGTACTGACCTCCTGGTTTCAGAAGCCGCACAATCGCTTTGGTACCAGCTATCGGATTATCAATCTTATCGTTGGCATGCAGTTGGTCGTGGTCTTCCTCAGCCTCGGCAACGTGTATGTGTTGGCCGCGCTGTATGCCTTCGGAGTGATCTGGAGTTTTGCCATGAAGTCGCTCGCGGTGTTGGTGCTCCGCTTTACCGAGCCCGGCAACCGTGAGTGGAAGGTTCCCGGGAACCTTCACATTGGAAAAACGGAAATTCCCATCGGCCTCACTGCCATTTCCGTGGTGCTGTTCATTACCGCAGTCGTCAATCTGTTCACCAAGTACGAGGCAACGATCGCGGGCATCATCTTCAGCGGCGTGTTCTTTACGATCTTTACGCTCTCGGAACGTCACGTAGCCAGGGAGCGTCACGGCAAGCCCGAGCAATTGGACCAGTTCCGGGTGTATGGCAACCAGGAGCTGGGCAGTGGAGCGATGGGCGTGCGGCCCGGGAATGTCCTGGTTGCGGTGCGCGACCCACGGAATCTCTACTATCTGCGGCACGTCTTGAGTCATACGGCTACGGCGAAGCAAGACGTCGTCGTGATGAGCGCGCGGCTCTATCACCGCGAACATACGTTCAGCGGCAGCACGGTGTTCGAGGCCAGCCAGGTTTTCGATCACTACGAGCAGGAATTATTTACGGCTGCTGTGGCAGTCGCGGAAAAAGAGGGCAAGCCGATCTCGTTGCTGGTGGTTCCGGCGACCGACGTGTTTGAAGCGATCATGGTGACGGCGCAGCGGTTGGATTCGGCGCGCGTGATCTGCGGCTTGTCGAACAAGCTCACCGCCGACGAGCAGGCGAAATTGACCGGTGACGCCTGGGAGCGATTGCCGGAGCCGCGTCCTCGGCTGACGTTGGAAGTCTGCGCGCCGGATGGGTCGATTCGCGATTACGCCCTGGGCCCGCATACCCCACGCATGCGCCCACAAGACGTTGAGCTCATGCATAAACTCTGGCTCAATATCACTACTGACCCTAAGTTTGCCGGGGCGCACCACTATCACATCGTGGCGCTAGCCCTCGAGGAATTGCAGCGTGAGCTGACCACCGAACAGCGAGCGCAACTGCTGGAAAAACTGCACGAAGAAATGAACCGCTCGAATCCGCAGTGAATCTGATTCAGTAAAAGAATTTTCTTTGCCAGGAGGTCTTATGGCTCGCATTTCCGGCGCATCCGGCCGCGAAGGCGGTTGGTTTCACCGTGTACTGGTGAAGACGGTCTATCACTTCACCCGGAAACGGTTGGGCCGAGTCATCATGCCAGTGCAGGTGAATGCGCATCATCCCAAGCTGTTCTGGGGATACATCCAGATGGAGCAGTCGCAGATGGGCGCGAAGCTGGTCGACCACAAGCTCAAAGGGTTGGCGGAATTGCGAGTTGCGACCCTGGTGGGTTGCCCGTTTTGAATCGACATCGGCTCCGCCGTGGGCAGAGCGAATGGCATTACGGAAGCACAGATTGCCGGGCTGGCCAATTACCGCACCGACGCAAACTTTTCGGAAGTCGAACGGCTGGTTCTGGAATATGCAGACCGCATGACGCAAGTTCCAGTCGAGGTTCCGGACGAACTATTCGACCGTTTGCAGGAGCGATTCACCGACGCCGGAATGGTCGAACTGACTTCCGCTATCGCGTGGGAAAACTACCGGGCACGCTTTGATCATGCAATGGGCATTGAAGGAGAGAACTTCAGCGAAGGTGCGGTTTGCGCCATGCCGGCGCGGGCAATGGCGGTTGACTAGCAGGAAACATTCCGACGGAGGCGCGGCCGATAGCTCGCGCCCCGTCGGCAAATTGAACTAGCTGTGCATCTGTTTTTCGCAGCAGTTCTTCGCAGTCTTTCCTGATTTGTTGTCAGAGCAGCAACCCTTGCTGCACTTTCCGCCGCAGCAATCAGCCGCCATCTTGTCTTTGCTGCATTTATCGCCGCAGCAGGCTTTGGCGTTCTTGTCTTTGCTATCGCGAGCGCAGGACTTCGCATCTTTGCCGCCGCAGCAGGAAGCTTTGTCTTTGTCCTTGCCGCCGCAGCACGACGCCATGTCTTTGGTGTCGCCAGCCTTCATGTCGTGATGGGCGCAACACGAAGCCCCCTCTTTCATTTCTCCACCAGCCATCTTGTCGCAACAGGCACACTTGGCTTTTTCCGTGCTCTGCTGAGGAGCGGCGGGAGCGGTTTGGGTTGTGGTCTGAGCCCAGGACGCGACGGTCAGAGCGAGGAAGAGAGCGATGACTTTGTACTTCACGATGAAATCTCCTTATGAATTCGTTAATTGAAAAAGGGCCTTGTCCAGAACGAGCAGTACGCGATAGCCGACTGCCCTGAAGTGCGATTGCACACGCTGGCGCGGAAAGACTCAGATGCGAAGGACCGTACTGTGGAAGAGGGAGAGCCGAAACGGACTTTTGTCCGGTGCCATCACGTCCGCCTGCGGGGAGCCACCCGGAGAATCATCCTGCACGGCCGAGTCGATTTGAGAATCTGGCTGGGCGGATTTGCCCGATGCGGGCAGCGAAGCAGGATTCTCCGGTGCAGGTTTCGCACAACAGGGATGATTGTTACCGCACGGCATAGGCCCCGATGCAACGCTCAACAAGATTGGAATTGAGATTCTCCGATGACCGGGGCAGCAGGAGTGATCGTGTGCCGAAGCGGCCGTGCGATGAGATGTCGTTGCGACGGTGACGACATAGGCGCTCGCCCACAGGGCTGGCACACTGGCCAGCGAAAGCGACGCCAACAACAGCACGGCGATCATCCTCTGCTTCATACCGCAATCTCTGATCGCAGAGTGTCAGAGGTAGAACGGCCGGTCTGTGATCACAATCACAGAGGACGTCCCTTCATAATCACGTTTTTAGGATGTTTTGCAGTGATGCCTGCAGATCGCGAAAGCGAAATGGATAGCCGCTTCCGACCAACTGGGCAGGTTCCACGCGCTGGCTGCCCAGCAAAAGGGCTTCGCCCATCTCGCCGAAGATCGTCTTCACGACAAAGGCAGGCACGGGAAAAATCGCGGGACGCGACAGAACTCTGGCGAGAGTGCCGGTGAACTCGGCATTGGTCACAGGCTTAGGCGCTACCATATTGATGGGGCCCTGGACGAGGTCGGTCTTAAGGATGTGGTGAATGGCGCCGACCATGTCCTGCAGATCGATCCAACTCATCCACTGCCGGCCGTCGCCGATCCGTCCGCCGACGCCGAGCTTGAACGGGGTCAACATCTGCTTCAGTGCACCGCCGTTCTTGCTGAGGACGATTCCCGTCCGTAGATTCACGGTGCGAATTCCCGCGTTCGCGGCCCATCGCGTGGCAGCTTCCCATTCGAGACACACCTCGGGAAGGAAGCCAGTCCCCGGCGCGCTGGATTCTTTCAGCACTTCATCGCCGCGGCTGCCGTAGTATCCGATGGCGGAACTGCAAACGAAGACTGACGGCTTATCTTTCGCCTGAGCCAGGGCCTGCGAAAGATGAGTGGTGGCAATCACGCGGCTGTCGCGGATCTTGGCTTTCTTGGCTGGACTCCAGCGGCCCATGATGGTTTCCCCGGCCAGGTGAATCACGGCATCAAAGCCCGAAACCAGATCAGACGAGACCGCTTTGGAGGGATCCCAAAGGATCCGATCCTCGGATGCCGCCCCGCCCCGCACTAAAGCCACGACTTCGAACCCGCGAGTCTTAAGGGTGGGAACCAGGGCACCACCGATCAGGCCCGAAACGCCGCTGACGAGTACTCGGGAAATCATTCGGGACACTTTATCAGCTTGCCGCTCCAGCTACCAAAGCGGCGACGAAATTCAGCAAATTCGATTTGAATGAAAGGAAAAAAGAGAACGACTTGCAACAGATTCGGAACGAGCTTGAAGGAAGAATCGGCCAAGGAGACGCGTGGCTCGATCAGTTGTTGCCCAACACGCTCCACTGATCGCCTCGGCGGAATTCATCGCGACGTTTCTGGCCCGAGATGACCCACCAGTTTCTCCACGCGGTGGGATCATTCCCGATATGTTCGTTCGTGATCTCGCGCAGGGCCTGGTAGACCCATGAGCGCGTGGTGGTATCGAGCGTGGCATCTTCGCCGACTTCGATGAGCTCCGGTACGGCCAACATGCGCTGCTCGCGTGTGAACATGCCCGACTTCGCCAGGCTGCAACCGGCGCGCTCACGTACTTCAAGCGAAGGATCGCTATGCAGGACTTCCACGAAGTCCTTGATCGTTTCTTCCATGCCTAGATGAGCGAGACCTTCCACGGCCCAGTGGCGCGTTTTTTCGTCGGAGTTGTTCAGGAACGTGCGGATGAAATCGCGAATCTTGTCGGGCTCCGCTCCGCGATTTCCAAGCATGCCCAATTCCCACAGCGCGAAGGGACGATAGCTGGGGGTCTTGTCGGCTGAGGCCATCAGGCGCTCAGCGGTTTCATTGGTTTTCGAGAGGTTGTAGACCGCAAGGTTGATCTCGATTGCCGCAGCTCGCACGCGCAGATCGTTAGAGTAGAGCGCAGTCATTTGCAGGTCGTCGAACTTTTTCGTGTAATGCAGCTTGCCACGCCAGCCGTCGACCATCTTGGTGATCATCCCGGTAGCGCCCTGGTCGTGATTAATGGCTGCGCCCAGCAGAAATTCGGCTTGCGTTTGCGGGGGCTGCGTCATCACCCACTCGCGGTTGTGCTCGGAGAGTTGCCCGGAGTCGGCTGGCACCGAACGTCCCGTTACAGGCAGTTGCTCTCCGGAAGAAACCGGCGGAGCAGCCTGAGCCGTGCTGTACGCTGTAAGAATCAGCCCGCATCCCAAGACCGCAGCTAGACTTCGCGCATCACGCAAACCGGCCATATTCACCCTTCGCGAAGAAATCTCCCATCCGACAAACTAGGCTTGTGCCTACGGCGCGGCAAATTACCGCCGTCACTGCCCCTGTCGGCAATTACTTCTTTGCCGGAAGCTTGCAGTACTTCAGGATGTCAGCCGCCACCTGCTGTGCTCCCGGCAGGTAGTCTTCCACAGTATGGCCTGCCCCCGCCACGCATTCCGATGCGGTCGGGCTGGTGATTGCACCCTGATAGAGTAAGCCCTGCCGTATCGCGCTGGTCGTGTCATCCTGGCCAAACAGGAAATTCACGAAGGTATTCGGGTAGTTCAGCACGGAATCCCCAATCGTGACGGAGTCAATCTGGAATTGCGCCTGGTGCGCGGTCGAGTGAGTCGTGAACGCAGAAGAGCACCACGCACCCGGATAAGCGGGGTCAATGAACTTCGCCGAGGTCGTCGGCTGCACGGCCAGGCTGTCGCGTGCCCCCGAACACGGCGACGTGGCCACTGCCTGAGTGTTTTCGCAGGCATAGTCCACGCGGCCAAAGGGCGGACCACTACTCAACTCGGCAAAGGCCACAATGTCGGACGAACCGTAGTGGGCCATGCTCTCGCCCTCCAACTGGGCTCCGGCAGAGTTTCCGGACGTGCAGAGTGGCGTCCCTGCATTGAGGAAGTTATCGTGCACCCACTGTATGACGGTGGCGAAGCGGCAGGACGCCGCGCGGATGCCCGCTCCATTCGCGTTCGTCTGCCAGCCCTGTTCATTCAGGTTGAAGGGAAAGCCGTATGTCAGCTCGACGGAGCGGTATCCCTTGGGCAATATCTTCTGCAAAACCAGCGGCCCGTAGATACGCCGTTCCAGCAGGTCGGTGCCGTTGCCGCCGCTTACGAATAGCACGGTTCCAGTCACCGCAACGCTCGGTTCGAAGCTCTTAACGTAAGCCGTGTAGTCCGGCAGTTGCGGGCAGCTGATGTCGAGCGCGTAGCAGGTCCCGCCGCTCAGATGTCCCTGGCAGGTGATCGATGAACTCTGAATCGTGCCCAGGGAATCCGGCGCTGCCTGTGCGTATGCCGATGCAGCCACAAACAGGATTACCGGGTACAGTGCTTTCCAGACGGTGAACCTCTTCATGGTTACTACTCCTGCGGATAATTTCGGACTCGGCGTGCCCCGAGGAATCGTACGCCTTCTATGAGATTCATTTGTCTGCTGCCGTGAAGGCGTTGGGGGTCGAAGGCTTTTGTGGGCGTCAGCTCAGACCCCGCGAGCTATTTCCAGGATGAACAAATGAGGTGAGAAGTCATTCCCTTTTCCCACCCGGGCGAAACTGCCTTCCCAGCAAGCTATAATCGAGCATGGCGAGCTTGCGCCAACAGATCGCTACTACTGCTCTTACGCTCACCAAGTATCGCGACTTGATGAAGCGGATGCAGGAAAACCGTCCGCAAGACGATCTGACCATCGTTAAGAAGGCCTACGACTACTCCCTGAAACATCACGAAGGCCAGACCCGAGCCTCGGGTGAGCCGTATCTTGTTCATCCGCTGGAAGTTGCGCTCGTGCTGGCGGAAATGAAGATGGACCCGGTGGCCGTCGCGGCCGGGCTGCTGCATGACTCGGTGGAAGATACCTCGGTCACGATCGACGACATCCGCCGCGAATTTGGCGAGCAGGTAGCGCACATTGTCGAGGGCGTCACCAAGATCAGCAAGATCGACTTTGCCACCCGCGAGGAGCAGCAAGCCGAGAATCTCCGCAAGATGATGCTAGCCATGGTCGACGACATCCGCGTCGTCCTGATCAAACTGGCCGACCGCCTGCACAATATGCGCACGCTGGAGCATCTCCAGCCCAACCGCCAGCACAAAATTGCCGAAGAGACTCTGGAGATTTACGCGCCCATCGCGCACCGCCTGGGTATGGGCAAAATTCGAGGCGAGTTGGAGGACCTCGGCTTCCGCTTCCTCGATCCGCTGGGGTATGAGCAGGTTGAGAAGTCGGTCAATGCTCGCCGTAAGCAGGGCGAGGCCTTCCTCGCCAAGATGCAGCAGATCATTACCGACAAGCTGAAGGAAGCCGGTATTCAGGCGCGGGTCGAGAGCCGCATTAAGCGGCTTTTCAGCATCCACAAGAAACTGCAGCGCCAGCGCATTTCCGTCGACCAGGTCTATGATCTGTGCGCCATGCGCGTGATTACGCGCTCCTTGCAGGACTGTTACGCAGTCCTGGGCATTATTCACAACTTGTGGCGTCCGGTACCGGGGCGAATTAAAGATTTCATCGCTATGCCGCGGCCTAACTTTTACCAGTCGCTGCATACGTCGGTGATCACCGAAGACGGGACGCCGTTCGAAATCCAGATTCGCACCGAAGAGATGCACAAGATGGCGGAAGAGGGCATCGCGGCGCACTGGAAGTACAAAGACGGCCCGGTCTCGGCGCAGGACGAGCAGCGGCTGGCTTGGCTGCGGCAGGTGGTCGAGTGGCAACGCGACGTCAGCGATCCCAACGAATTCTTGTCGACGCTCAAAGTCGATCTGTATCCCGAAGAGGTTTACACCTTCACGCCGAAGGGCAAGGTCGTGGTGCTTCCGCGAGAGTCCACGCCGATTGATTTTGCCTACACGATTCATACGGAGGTGGGCCATACCTGCGTTGGAGCCAAAGTAAATGGGCGCATGGTGCCGTTGCGGCACAAGCTGCACTCAGGGGATATCGTCGAGATTCTGACGCAGCCCGGTCATAAGCCGAGCCGCGACTGGCTTGGCCTGGTTAAGTCCTCGCGCTCGCGCAACAAGATCAAGCACTGGCTCAACGTTCATCAGCGGGAGCGTGCGATTGAAATTGGCCGCAAGCTGATCGAAAAAGAGGCGCGCAAGTATCGGATTGCCCTGAAAGACATCAAGGACGAAGAATTGCAGAAGGTCGCTTCAGGCTATGGCCTGGGCAAGGCCGACGATCTGATGTCTGGCATCGGATACGGAAAGTATTCGGCGCGGCAGGTGCTGGCGCGCGTGTTGCCGGCGGGTGCGACGCATTCGATTGCGGGCGACATTGAGTCCGAGGGGCTAACCTCGCAGCCCGGCGGCATCGCCAGCGTCGTGCGACGCGTCTTCGGCGATCACAACGCCATTACGGTGCGCGGCCAGGGCGACATGCTGGTCTACCGCGCCCGATGTTGCAACCCCATTCGCGGCGAGGGAATTGTCGGCTACATCACGCGCGGCAAGGGCGTGGCCGTGCACTCGGTGAGTTGTCCGAATGTGACGAACCTGATGTATGAACCGGAGCGAAAGATCGATGTAGAGTGGGCGCGCGACGACACGACGCCGACGGCGTATCCGGTGAAGCTGACGGTTTACTGCGATGACCGCTTCGGCATGCTGAAGAGCATCACGGGCGTGATTGGCGATGCCAAGTCGAACATCCGTAACATCGCAGCCCACACGGCCAACAGCCAGGCCAGCGTGGAAGTAGTTTTGGATATCTCCGACCTGAAGCATCTCGAGACGATCATCGCGGGGCTGCGGAAGATTCCCGGCGTGCACGATGTGCAGAGACTGCAGAAGATTTAATCGCAGTTCTCAGATATCAGTTCCCAGTTCTCAGTTAAACCAAGTTCGAATCCTCTGTGTTACTCTGTGCCCTCTGTGGTTTAGTCTTTTTCTTTGAGAACTCCCAATGCGCGAAATCATCTCCACCAAAGACGCTCCTCAAGCCATCGGCCCATATTCGCAGGCCATCAAAGCCAACGGATTGATTTTCACTTCTGGACAAATTGCCATCGATCCCGCCACCCAGCAAGTCATTGTCGGCGACGTAGCGGCGCAGACGGATCGTGTGCTGCGCAACGTGTCAGAGATTCTCGAAGCCGCCGGGAGCGGCCTCGGGAAAGTTGTCCGCGCCACGGTTTTTCTGAAAAATATGTCGGAGTTTGCCGCGATGAATGAAATCTACGGCAAGTATTTCAGTTCGGCGCCACCGGCCCGCTCCACGGTGGAAGTCGCCCGGTTGCCGAAAGATGTGTTAGTGGAAATAGACGTAATCGCCTTGGAATAGATGAGACCGCTGGACCATCGAGGATCACCATGAAAATTCTTATCTCTATCGCAATTCTTCTGACAGCCAGTTTGATGTTTGCCCAAACCGCCACTCACAAAGCCGCGCCCGTGCACACCGGCCCTACGAAAGTCACCGGAGAAGGCACCAAGACCGCATCTGGCCTGCAGTATTGGGACATCAAGGTCGGTACGGGCGAAGAAGCCAAGCATGGCAGCCACGTGAAGGTTCACTACACGGGCTGGCTGACGAGCGGAAAGAAGTTCGACAGTTCGATCGGCGGGGCGCCCTTTGACTTCAAGATCGACAATGGAGACGTGATCAAAGGCTGGGACGAGGGCGTCACCGGCATGAAAGTCGGCGGCAAGCGCCAGTTGCGCATCCCGCCCGATCTTGCCTACGGTGCCAAGGGATATCCCGGCGCCATTCCGCCGAATGCCACGCTGATCTTCGACGTTCAGCTGGTGTCGGTGAAATAGACTTCCAATTGCGAATTTACGATTGTCGATGAGGCAAACTGCCCCGAAATCGCCAGTTGGAATTCGGCTCTGGAAAATCCGGATTGAGGGTTAGCGGGACGCGCTTACGCTTTAACGACTTTGCCGCTGCGCAGGCAGGAGGTGCAAACGCGGATGCGCTTGCCCTGGCCCGCGACCTTGGCGTGCACCGGGCGCAGATTGATGTTCCAGCGCCGCTTGGTGACGTTGTGCGCGTGGCTGATGCGGTTTCCCGCTTGCGGCTTCTTGCCGCAGATATCACATTGTTGTGCCATGACTGCTTCGGATCCTCTCGAGGGGCTTGTGCGAAACCTCTATTTTACAAGAGAACTACCGATTTCGACAATCCGCCGCTGCCACGGCTTAAATTCATGCTAGAGTAACTTCACTGCGCTATATTTTCTCCGCTGCTTCGCCAATCCATAGCTGGAGTCCCCCTATGAGACACGGAAAATCTCTACTCGACAACGTCACCATGTTGGCGGTTATCGGAGTGCTCGCCGGAGCGCTCGGTGGCCTGGCGATCGGCGTGATCACCAACCACAGCTCTACGCCGGCCGCTTCTTCCAGCGCTTCCCACTAATCGCGTAGGCTTGTCGTCCTGATCAGGACTGGGCCTGTGCGATACTGAATTCATGCAGTCTCCGCTTCAATCGCCCACGTCCGCGACCGATCCGAAGTCCGTCAAAGTCAATCTCACGACCGGAACGGGTGTCGACATCGAATGGGGCGATGGCCATCGTTCGCACTACGAATTTGCGTACCTGCGGGACGCCTGTCCCTGCGCGATGTGCGAAGAAGAACGGGGCAAGTCCGGGCGTCGGCCCGGCGATCCAGCCAAGTTGGCGCCCGGCACCCTACCGATGTTCAAGCCCACCGCCAAGCCCGTAACCGCCGAAGCCGTGGGCAAGTACGCCATCAAATTCAGTTGGAACGATAACCACGATCTAGGGATTTACTCCTGGCGCTTCCTCCGCGAAGTCTGCCCCTGCGCGGAGTGCCAACCCTCCCGCGAGAAATAAAAGCCGCAGCGCTGCTCTGTCCCATCCGTTCCCGTTTTGACATCGCCGGCAAAACTTTTCAGAAGTTCAAAGGAACGGCCAGGGACCTCACGTGTCAGACTTTAGGTGACGATACGCTCGCACTCTAGGTGAAGCAAGTGCCGAAGGCACGGAATGTGAAAGCCCGGCACGGCAGTGCCGGGAAAGCGTGCGAATGAATGCGAGCCCCGTAGGGGCGTCACACCATGGCTCATACCTATCCCAATGTTTTGATCCATTGCGTCTTCAGCACCAAGAATCGTCGAAATCTGATCCCGAATGACCTGCAGGAAAAGCTCTCGATGTACCTCGTGGGAATCGGCAAAGGCCACGACATTCCGGTGCTTTGCGCGGGCGGCACGTCAAACCACACGCATTTGTTGATCCTATTGCCGTCGACCATGACCGTGGCAAAAGCGATTCAAGTGCTGAAAGCAAATTCCTCCCGATGGCTGGGCGAGCACGGATTCGACTTTTCATGGCAAGACGGATACGGCGCATTCAGCGTAAGTGCATCCAATGTCGATGCAGTTCGGAAATACATCAGCAGCCAAGCCGAACACCACGCCAGGTATTCGTTCGAGGATGAGTTCGTCTCATTGTTGCGAAAATCAGGGGTCGGGTATGACCCACAGTTCGTCTTCGGATGAGAGGGATGTGTGTCGTCCCGATGGGCCTCGGCGATTTTGAATTCGCTGACCCGGGACTGCCGTGCGGGGCTTTTACATTCCGCCGATTCCCGGCTCGTCAGAGATCTCGTCCTCCGCGTCCCCCGCGGCCGTCATTTTTCTTCCTGTAAAATTGAGACACCAACTCTGGAGCCACTTCCGATTTGTCTTTTCTCGACCAACTGAATCCGCAACAGCGTGAGGCTGTTGAAACGACCGATGGGCCCGTACTCATCCTGGCCGGTGCCGGCAGCGGCAAGACGCGCGTCATCACCTACCGCATTGCCTATCTGATCGAGCAGAAGGGGGTCATGCCGGAATCCATTCTGGCCATGACGTTCACCAACAAGGCCGCGGCCGAGATGGGCGAGCGGGTCGAAAAATTAGTGGGCGGGCTCAGCATTGCCAAGCCGGTGATCTCCACGTTCCACTCGTTCTGCGTGCGCATGTTGCGCCGCGACATTGAGGCCATGCGTATTCCGTCGACTGTCCCCGGGCAGCCGCCCATCGGGCATACCAAGAACTTCGTGATTTACGACGAGAGCGACCAGCAGGCGGTGGTGAAGTCGATCATGAAGCGGCTGGGTCTCGACGACAAACAACTCACGCCGCGCATCGTGCTCGGCCGCATCTCGTGGGCGAAAAATCACATGCTCGATCCGCAGGAACTTTACCTGCAATCCGCCGATCCCAAGACCGAGAAGATCGCCCATCTGTACGAGGAATATCGCAAGGAACTGCGCAAGGCCAACGCATTGGACTTCGATGACCTCCTGCTCGATGCGGTGCGACTGCTGAAATCCGCCCCGCAAGTTCGCGAGTACTACAACCGGCGCTTTCAATATCTGTTGATCGATGAGTATCAGGACACGAACCGGCCGCAATACGAACTGATGCGCATGCTGGCCGGGGATCGCCACAACGTGTGCGCGGTGGGTGACGAAGATCAGTCGATTTATTCCTGGCGCGGCGCCGACATCCGCAACATTCTGGAGTTTGAGCAGGATTTTCCCGAAGCAAAAATCATCCGCCTGGAGCAGAATTACCGATCGACGCAGAACATTCTGCAGGCAGCCTCGGCCGTCGTGTCGAACAATCTGCGCCGCAAAGGGAAGAACTTGTGGACCTCGCGCCAAGGCGGCGCCAAGGTCGGCTACTACGAAGCGCCGGATGGAGAAAACGAAGCGCTATTCGCCGCCGACTGGATTGCGCGTTATGTGCGCGAAGCGGTGGAACGTGGCGAGGATCCCAAAGCGGCCGTGTTGTATCGCACCAATTCCCAATCGAGATTGTACGAAGAGGCGATGCGCCGCTACGGGTTGAAATATCACGTAGTCGGTGGATTCTCGTTCTATGAGCGCGCCGAGATCAAAGACATGATCTCGTATCTGAAAGTAATCCAGAATCCCGACGATACGATTTCGCTTCTGCGCGTCATCAATACGCCTTCGCGTGGGATCGGAAAAGGAACGATCGACACTCTGGAACGTCTGGCCCTCGAAACCGGATTGTCCTTGTGGGGAGCGATCGGCGAAGCCATCAAGCGGCAGTTGCTGCCTGCGAGGGCCGTGGCTTCACTCAAGAGTTTCCAGCAGCTGATTCTCGATGCCCGCGCCATGATGGCCGGAGACTTCGTTGAGCATCTGGGAGAAAGCGCGCAAGGAGAGAGCGTCGATGACGTAGCCGCTGCGGCGGAAGTTGCACCAACTGAAGTCGCCGAGGAAGTGCCTGCGGATGAAACCTCGTTCGACCCAGAAGAATTTACAAATTTCTCTTTCGACTTTGGAGACAACTCGGAGCCGGAAGCGAATGTTCCCGAAAATCAGCCTGCTGCTGAACCTGTTGCGGGAGAGACTGCCACGCCGGCATCCGACTCATCGTTCCCTGCTCCCACCGTGAATACGGCGGACCTTCTGAAGTTCCTCATCGACCGCACTGGTTATATCAAGCAGTTGGAGACGGAAGACACCCCGGAGGCGTTCTCCCGCATTGAAAACCTGCGCGAACTGGTGAATGCCGCCATGGACTCGCGCGACCGAGCCGAGACCCTCGATCAATTCCTGGATCATGCGGCGCTGATCGCCGACGCCGACGATTACGACTCGCGGGCGCAGATCACGTTAATGAGCCTGCATGCGGCAAAGGGACTAGAATTCCCGCTCGTCTTTCTCACTGGACTGGAAGAAGGGTTGTTCCCGCATTCGCGCACCATGCTTGTTCCCGACGATATTGAAGAAGAACGCCGCCTGTGCTACGTCGGCATGACGCGCGCCATGGACCAGCTCATCCTGAGCCGTGCGGTGTACCGGCGCCGCTACGGCACCGATTTGCCCGAGGCCAGCGTGCCCTCGCGCTTCTTGGAGGAAGTGCCCGCAGGGTTAATCGAAGAAGTGGGAGCGAGGAGCGCTCGCAGCAGAGGCTATGTGGGGACGGCCGCCCCCAACCGTCCGGCGGGGCGAAGCCCTGCAGCCTACGACGGAGAAACGCGGCACTATTCCTACGAAGACGAAGATCAGAGCGCGTCCTGGCCTGCAGGCCAGTCCCGCAACAACGCTCGTGCTGCGAAGGTCACGACCCCGGCCAAGCCCTACAACTCGATCGACAATATCGCCGAGTTTTTTGCCAGCCGCGGCAAGAAGTTCAACATTCCCAAAGCCGCCCCGGTCGAGGAACCCACAGGCAAACGCGGCTTCCGCCCCGGACAGAAGGTCCGTCACCCGAAATATGGCGAGGGTACGGTCTACCAGCGCGAAGGAGAGGGCGAAGAAGCCAAGATTACGGTACAATTTCCACGCTTCGGCTTGAAGAAGCTGGTAGAAAAGTACGCCCAGCTGGAGCGCGCTTAGCTCGCCCTGCGAGCAACAATCAAAATTAAAACTGTGGGGGATTTGGATTGTATGCGGAATCTTGTGACTCTATTCTTGGCTGGACTCTTGGCAACCTCTGCGTGGGGGCAGAGCAAGCAGATTAAGACAGAACGTCGTCCTCCGGCGCTGCCGGACCCGAGCGCGGCCAACACACCGCAAAAGCAGCCGACGTATGAATATTTTTCCATTCTCGACGGTATGCCCATGTTGCTCGAGCTGCACCACGATACGGAGGTCGGGACCAACAAGCCGATCGATGTCTACCAGTTTGTGATCGAGCTGCAAGTAATGAACTCCGACGGCAATTTCGAGCCGGAAGGTTTGCAGATTTTCAACTACTACACGGCGAAGGCGGTGGATCCAAACACAGCGCCGAATCCCAATAATGCGCGGGATTGCAAAACCTGGAATGCGCTCGTATTGAATGAGATGCAGAATCGGAATCCAAAAGTGCCTACGTGGTCTTACGTTGAGTTCACGGTCGCGCAAGGGGCCCGGACCATTCAGACGAACGAAGACGGCCAGGTCTGGTGGAGCGACGATGTCGAGTGTTGGGCATCGCGGGACCGGTTCCCACCATTCTGAGCCCGTTAAGGCCGGCAGAGGGTAAACTAGAACGGATTCGTTAAATAGAAAGAAGGAAAGACTAAGGATTCATGCCAAATACAACAAAGTTGAGTAAAGACGACCGTAAGAAAGCTAAACGCACAGCGCGGAAGAAGCGCAAAGCGGAAAAGCCGCTGAAGCCCCGCGATTATCCGCGTGGTTCGAAGAAGCCGAAGGTCAAGAAGTTGGCCCGCGGCCAGGCGAAGCGGTAACGAGCGTTCGGCAGTCGGCACTCGGCACCTGTCCGTTGATGCATTTACGGGCGGGTGCTGGGTGCCAGTCGTTCAGGTGAAAACCGCCGTTCAGGAGAACGATACCCTTTGTCGCAACCAACAACGACCGAGCCTCCGGCTGATAACGTCGTTCGCACCTCAGACAATCAGCTCTTCTGCTGTAAATCGATTGACAAGCTGATCTCCGAATCGGAAGCTCCGGGCCAGCGCCTGCAAAAGACGCTGGGGCCGTGGTCTCTGACCGCCCTGGGCATCGGCGCGATCATCGGTTCCGGCATTTTCGTCCTCACTGGCACCGCTGCTGCCGGCGAATATTTCCAGGCCTCTTCGCTCTGGCATGCGCAGGCTCTTGACGTGATCGTGAGTTTGCTGCGGACAGGCAGCATGGCGGGAGCGCTGATGCACGGGCGTCCGCCGGCCGGGCCGTCCATCGCGATTTCGTTTTTCCTGGTGGCGATTGCCTGCAGTTTTGCCGGATTGTGTTACGCAGAGCTGGCGTCCATGATTCCGATTGCCGGTAGCGCCTACACGTACTCGTACGCGACGCTGGGGGAGATCTTCGCCTGGATCATCGGCTGGGATCTGATTCTCGAATACGTAGTCTCGAACGTCGCAGTCGCAGTCGGCTTTGCAGGCTATACGAAGGCGCAATTTTTGGCGTTTGGCATCCACTTGCCCGACAAGTGGGCGAGTCCTGTGTGGGCCGCGGGACAGTGGACCGGTGCGTACTTCAATCTGCCGGGATTCCTGATCGTATTTATTCTCACGGTGCTGCTGGTACGTGGAGTGAAGGAATCGGCCGAGACCAACAACATCATGGTCGCGATTAAGATCGGCGCCATCTTGACCTTCCTGGTGGTCGGCGGAATGTTGGTGAAGCCCGCGAACTGGTCACCGTTCGCGCCATCCGGCTTTAGCGGAATCGTGACGGGAGGCGCAATCGTTTTTTTCACCTACATCGGCTTTGATTCGGTTTCAACCGCGGCCGAGGAATCACGCAATCCGCAAAAGGACTTGCCCTTCGGCATCATCATGTCGCTGATCGTCTGTACTCTGCTATACGTCGGCGTCGCCTTAGTGCTGCTCGGCATGATGAAGTACACGACTTTTGTATCCGGTGAAGCGGCCGAAGCCCCCGTTGCCTATGCGATGAAGTATCTGGGTGTGCATCCGTTCTTCCGGTCGGTCATCGTCATCGGTGCTCTGACCGGGATGATCTCGTCGTTGCTGGTGTTTCAGTACGGGCAGGCGCGCATTTGGTACGCCATGTCGCGCGATGGCCTTTTGCCAAAGCTGTTTTCCGCTGTCCATCCGAAATATAAAACGCCGCACTGGTCCACTTGGATCGCCTGCTTTGCCGTGGGCATCCCCGCCGGGCTTGTGGATATTGCGGACGCCGCTGATCTTGCCAACATTGGAACGTTGTTTGCTTTCGTGCTGGTTTCTCTGGGAGTCATTTTTCTTCGCCGCAAGCAACCCAACCGTCCGCGCGCGTTCCGCGTGCCATTTGTGCCATTGTTCCCGCTGATCTCGGTGCTTCTATGCGGCGGACTGATGTTTGGCCTTACGCTGGTTACATGGCGACGCTTCGTGGTCTGGCTCGTTTTGGGCCTGTTGATTTATTTCTTCTACAGCCGGCACCGCAGCGAATTCGCAAAGCGATAGAAACCGGTTGTGCACGGGCTGAGCCAGCTGTTCGTTCAGCCCGTGCTCCCTCGCAAATCTCCAGCGTGCCATCTACAATTTGAGAATCATGTCTGCCACTGGAGCCCCGGTGCCCAATGCTTTCATCCGTCAACTTCCTAAAGCGGAGTTACATCTTCATCTGGAAGGTGCCGTCGATCCGGCGACGTTGCTCGAACTGCGGCAGCGTCACGGCGATCGGGCCACCCTGGCCGAAACGGAAGCGCTGTATCGCTACACGGATTTCCAGACCTTCCTCATGGCGTTCAAGGAAGTCAGCGCCCATCTCCGCGGACCCGATGACTACGAACTCGTAACCTACCGCCTGATGCAGCGCCTGAAAGAAGAGAGTGTGCTGCACGCCGAGGTCTATGTTGCGGTCGGCGTTTGCCTCTACCGCAAGCAGGACTTCGCCGCGATTTTCGAAGGCCTGGATCGCGGACGCGCACGCGGAGCTCGCGACTTTGGCGTCTCACTACTCTGGATCTTCGATGCCACTCGCCACTTCGGGGTCGAGGAAGCGCAGAAGGTTTTCGAACTCGCCGATCAATACAAGGATCGCCACGTGGTCGGCATCGGGATCGGTGGGGATGAAGTAAAGGCTCCGCCGGAACTGTTCCGCGGCGTCTATGCCTATGCCGAGGATCACGGACTTCGGCTGACGGCTCATGCCGGGGAGACCGCGCCGCCCGAGTCGATTTGGGGCGCTCTGAACCTGCATGCCGAGCGTATCGGGCACGGGCTCTCCGCCGGGAAAGATCCCGATCTGATCGAGGAGCTGGCGTATCGCCAGATTCCCGTGGAGATTTGCCTGACCAGTAATGTACGCACGGGAGTGTGCCCGGCCATCGCGGAGCATCCGGTGAAGAACTACTTTGATCAGGGACTAATGGTGACGCTCAATACCGACGATCCCGCACTGTTCGGCACGAGCCTGGCCAGCGAATATCAACTGGCGCAGCAGACTTTTGGCTTTACGGATGAACATCTCCGCGAACTGGCGCGCAATTCGTTTGAGGCCTCATTCCTTCCGGCGGAGAAGAAACTCGAGTTGTTGAGCCTGTTCGACGCTGCTGTTGCACGATAGCATTTTGTCCCATCCGTGCTGCGGATGTTATAAAATCGCCGACGCCCAATTCGCAGGGTCGCCCATGAAAACTCTCAAGATTAGCGTAATTGCGACACTCGCTACGATTTTGGCCTGGCGGGTGCGGCTGCCGCAAAAATTCTGGCCGGCGCATCCCCAGTTCGGAGCGCTGTTGCTTGCGGCGATTCTCTGCGTCCTGTTGGATTTTGTCTGGTCAAATTCTGAGCGCACTCGCGAAAAAGACTCCCGGCCGGGAAACTGACTTCATGGCGATCCGTCCCATCCTGCAACTCGGTGATCCGATCCTGCGGGCAAAGTGTCTGCCTGTTGCGGATCCGACTTCGGACGAGATTCAGGATCTCGTCCGCGACCTGGCCGACACGCTGGCACACTCGAAAGCGACAACCGGCTACGGACGCGGCATTGCCGCCCCGCAGATTGGCGTTTTGCAACGCGTCATCTTTTTGAAGCTGAGCGGCGTTGAACCCTGGCCGCTAATCAATCCGGAAATCGTTGAGGCCAGCGAACAGAAGATGGTGGTGTGGGATGCCTGCCTCAGTTTCCTTTCCATTTTTATGCAGGTCGAACGGCGGCAGAAGATTACCGTGCGCTACCAGAATCTCTACGGCGAGATGCTGGAGTTCGTCGCCGGCGACGATCGCAATCTCGCTGAGTTACTGCAGCATGAAATCGATCATCTCGATGGAATCCTGGCCATCGATCGCGTGACCGACGTGAAGACGATCTGTACGCGGGAAGAATTTGAAAAGCGCTACCGCGATTCCAGTCCCTACGCCTCGACGGCTGCGGGTCGTACGCCCGAAGCGGGCAAGTGGCCGCTTACCATCTAGCCGTGACCTTGCACATCGGCATTGTCGCTTGCAGTACAGAGGGAGCCGCGCTCTGCTATCGCAGCATCTCGCTCGAGGGCGCGCGGCTGCTCGGTCGCCACGATCATCCCGAGGTGTCGTTGCACTCGCACTCCTTGGCGGAATACATGAAGTCCATCGACAAGGAGGATTGGGCGGGCGTGGCCGAGTTGATGCTTTCTTCCGCCGACAAACTGGCGCGGGCCGGCGCTGACTTCCTGATCTGTCCCGACAACACGATTCATCAGGCGTTTGACTTGGTGGAGCACCGTTCACCCCGACCCTGGTTGCACATCGCGCGGGAAGTTGCCAAAGAGGCACATCGCGCACAGTGCAACCGCCTGGCGGTATTAGGGACGAAATATCTGATGGAAGGCCCGGTGTATCGCGAAACGCTGAAGGCCGCCGGGATCGACCATCGCGTGCCCGGCACTGAGCAGCGCGAGCGCATCAACCAGATCATCTTCGACGAACTGGTGAACGGCCAGTTCCTGCCGCGATCGCTGGCGTATTTTGTGGAGGTGATCCGCAGCCTGAAAGACGAGGGCTGCGACGCCGTCGTGCTCGGCTGTACGGAGATTCCACTACTGGTCACTCCAGAATCATCTCCTCTGCCAAGTCTGGACTCGACTCGCATTCTGGCAAAAGCCGCAGTGCAAAAAGCAGTGGAGGGCTGAACCTAACTTGTGGGGGACAGCCGCCCCGGCTGTCCAGCCGAGCAAAACTCGGCAGGATGTCCTGCCGTGAGGTAAGTGATGTCGACAGAACGAGGAAATCCCGGCCCGCAACGCCATCGACTCAAATTTCGTCGGTTGCATGTTCCCTACGCGATTGTGCGTCTGGCTCCGGATGCGCCTGTGCCCGAATGGGCAACGAAGGGCGAGTTCACCTCCATCACGCGCACCGCCGACGAGCTCTCCATCGTGTGTCCTGCCGGGAATCTTCCCTCCGATGTGAACTCGCCACATCACTGGATCTGTCTAAAGCTCGAGGGGCCATTTGCGTTTTCCCTCACAGGAGTGCTGCTTTCCTTTATCCAGCCGCTATCGGAGAATGGCGTGCCAATCTTCGCGATCTCGACATTCGACACGGACTACGTGCTCATCCAGGAGGAGTCGGCAAGAGCCGGACTTAACTATCTGGAAGCCGCAGGGCATGAACTCTGGCCGAAAGATAAAACTCGGCAAAAAAGTTGATCGAGTAATAGACATAATGAATTCTTTGTTTGAAAAGCTAACGGCCCAGTTCGGTAGAAATGCTCCAGCGAGTCGCGAAGCGATTCGCCAGTTTGAGGTTGAATCCGGTGTGGCACTGCGTGAAGACTATGCGGCTTTCTTGATGTACTCAAATGGTGGCGAGGGCTTCATCGGCGGTGGTTACGCGATCTTTTGGCGGGTAGAGGAACTCATCGAAAATAACAAGAGTTACCGGGTCGGTGATTTCGCGCCCGATTTATTCCTGTTCGGCTCCGACGGCGGTGGTGAGGCATTCGCTTTTGATAGGCGCTCCAAGGATCAGGTGATTGTCAGCGTTCCTTTCATTCCTCTGAAGTTGGAGTGTGCTCTGGTTCTATCGCCAACTTTCACAGGATTTCTCGAAATGTTGTCTAGTTTGTAGCGCTGGCTAACACCCGCTGTCGCCAATCCACCATTCGCCGCGCAAATATCCCCAAACGCTGTTACCTCGCCTGCAATCATCCGGCTCGTATGTTGTAATAGAAGTAATCTAAACGATGCCTTCTGCCCTGACAAAACTGCGCCGCCGCGCGCTCGCATTACACCGCAATATTCGTGGCGCGAAGATGGCGGCGAAAGCGCTGTCCTCCACCGAGCATCCTCTGCTCGCACACATCATCCCGATGCGGCGCTGCAACCTGGCGTGTACCTACTGCAATGAGTTCGACGACTTCTCGAAGCCGGTGCCCATCGACGAAATGTACCGTCGCATCGACAAGCTGGGTGCGCTGGGAACCGCGGTCGTGACCATCTCGGGCGGCGAGCCGCTCATGCATCCCGAACTCGACGACGTGATTCGCCGCATTCGTGCCAACGGCATGATCGCCGGGCTCATCACGAACGGATACCTGCTGGTCGCCGAGCGCATCAAGCGGCTGAATCGCGCAGGCCTCGAGTGGCTGCAGATTTCCATCGATAACGTGAACCCCGACGAAGTATCGATGAAGAGTCTGAAAGTGCTCGACAAAAAGCTGCAGTTGCTGGCGGAACACGCAGATTTCCACGTGAATATTAATTCAGTCGTCGGCGGCGGCATTGCTCATCCTCAGGACGCGCTGGTCATTGGCAAGCGCGCCGTCGAACTGGGCTTCACCTCGACGATCGGGATTATCCACGACGGCAGTGGGCAGTTGCAGCCGCTGGCGGAAGAAGAGAAACGCATCTACCACGAGATGCAGGCGCTGGAGAAAAGCAGTTTCACCCGCATCAACAAGTTCCAGGACAACATTGCCAAAGGCCAGCCCAACGATTGGCGCTGCCGCGCCGGTGCGCGCTACCTGTATATCTGCGAGAACGGATTGGTGCATTACTGCTCGCAGCAACGCGGGTATCCCGGAATTCCTCTCGCTGATTACACGCGCGACCACTTGCGCCGCGAATACCTGACGGAAAAATCGTGCGCGCCGCATTGCACCGTATCTTGCGTGCACCAGGTATCGATCTTCGACTCGTGGCGTGCGCCGCAGCATCCCGCCCCGCCACAGCCCACGCCTCTCCCAACCGACGAACTGGTGCAAATCCAGTAACTAGTCTTTGCGCGCCGTCGGCGGCAGCAGTCCGTTCAATCGCAAATACATGGCCGCAGAGCTGTAATGATCGGCCCAGTCGTTGGTCAGCGCAAAAACGGCGAATGCCCGTGGACCCTTGTGCCCGAAGAGTTCGATGGGATCGCCCAGCTTCGAGTCGTCTACCTTTTGCAACGCCGTGCTGCAAAACTCGAAACTCCCCTTGAGTGCGGCCAGTAGCTTGTCTTTGCCGTCCGTCTCTTTCAGGGGTACCGGCGGCTTCACTTCCGGGATGTCGCCGATCGCGGAGCACAGGCGATTGTTGGATCCAATCATATGCAGTACAAGGTGGCTAAACGTCATCTGCTGTTCCGTGGGCTTGTATTCGAACTTGTTGGCGGGCATGCTCTCCACGGCAGCCACAATGTTCTTCTCCTGTCGGGGCAAAATTTCCCGAGCCACCGAGGTGACCGGATTCTTGTCCTGCGCGACGGCTGCGATGGCGGTCAGAAACAGAAGGAAAGATAGAATGCGTTTCATCGAGTCCTCCGGTCGAAGTACGGGTAGATTTACGTCGCGTTCATTCTACTGCGATAGCGACATCCGCGCCGAGGCGGCGCATCGCCCCGGCAATGCACATCCTGCATGTCAAAATGAGGAGTGAACTCGATCCCCATTTTCCTCTACGGAACCGCGTGGAAGGAGGAGCGCACTGCCGCACTCACGGAATTGGCCATCCGTTCCGGCTTTCGCGGCATCGATACCGCGAATCAGCGGAAGCATTATTTCGAAGAGGGAGTCGGCCAAGCGCTCGCCGCTGTCTATCGCGCAGGGGTGGTTCAAAGAAACGATCTGTTTCTCCAGACCAAGTTCACCTATCTGCGCGGGCAAGATCAACGCTTGCCCTACGATCCCAATGCCCCGCTCAGCAAACAGGTTGAACAGTCGTTGAGCAGTTCATGCCAGCATCTCGACACCGATCACATCGACAGCTTCGTGCTGCACGGCCCCTCATCGAACTACGAATGGGTCGAAGCAGATGCTGAGGTGTGGGAGGCCATGCGACGCGAGCGGGATGCAGGCCGCACGCGCCTGCTCGGCGTTAGCAACGTCGGAATCTGGCATCTGCAGCAGATGGAAGCGTCGGCCTGCGAACTGCCCGCCTTCGTGCAGAATCGCTGTTTCGCCAGCACTGGCTGGGATCGCGAAGTTCGGCAATTCTGCAGCAACCGCGAAATTACATATCAGGGATTCTCACTGCTGACAGCCAACCGGGAGTTGTGGCGCGATGCCGAGTTCGAGGCACTCGCTGCAACGTTTGAAGCGACGCCCGCACAGATCATCTTCAGCTTTGCCCGCGCAGTCGGGATGCTGCCCCTAACCGGTACAAGCGACGAACAGCACATGCGGCAGGATCTCGCCGCCATCGACCTCAAGCTCCCCGATGAAATTGTCCGATCCCTCGAATCGATCGGAAACTGATCACCGCTTATCTGAAGCAGGCTTTAGCGCCGCTCCCTGATTTTCGCGCCGCCTTGTACGGCCCGATCCACACCGCCTACCTGGCCATGACGGCCGAGACTGCCACCTTGTAGACCAGATACCACACCACCACAACCGTGATGGAGGTCGAGCGCTTGACCTTGCTGGTGCAGGCGAAGCCAAGGCCGACCAGGATGATCGTCCAAATGGTGAGCACGTCGAGCCCGGAAGCGAGGTAACGGACAAATTTGTTGGTGGTTTCGGGATCGAGGTAGTATCCGACATTCGTGCCAACTGCGTTATTCAGATCGAACCCCTCGGGATTCACTCCCGCAAACATGGTGATGATTCCGAGGATCGCCGAGATAATTCCCGGCAACCACGAATACATGATGATGGCGAACGCCTGGCCGAATGTCGTCTCGCCTCCAGCCACGATCTTGAACGTGACCCACAGCGTTACTGCGGCGAGCAGGCAATAAAACAAAATGAAGACGGGGCTGGCATAGGCTCCGATGGACGTGCCTTTGCCAATCATCTGCAACTGCTTCGCTTGCTGATCGGGAGGCAATCGGTCAAATTGATCGGCCTTGGAAGAATGCGCCATGGTGTTCCGGGCAATCTGGTCGAAGCCGATCTGCTTTCCGATGGTGAACATCAATGCTACGGTGAAAATCGAGATTAAGATCCACGGCGCCCACCAGGCCGCACTGCGGCGCAAGTCGGTAAAGGTCTTCGATGGAGCGATAAAGGTGTTGATGATGCGGGCTGCCTGCGATAATGGCGCCGCCTCTTGCGGAGAAAGGGGTGCGGTAGGAACAACGGGAGCTGCCATCAATGCCTCCTGCGACGAGTCGAAGGAATTTTATGCTGCGACGCGCAGTGGCACAAGCACTTCGCCTTGTTACCAGCCAGAGAACTCTGTAACGAATGTTCTTCTCGGTGCACTATCCCTCCAATAGATAAGCGGTTTCGCAGAGCCGCCTCGAGAGTAGCGCCGGTTCGGTCTGGCGTCCGCCCCCATTCCCCACTTGAAGACAACGCCGCACTGCGGACCGGCAGGTCCCCCTAAATACGTCCTCGGGATAGAACTCGCCGTTGTGCGCCTGGCAAAATGAGGCCACAACTGGACGGGAAACCGGCGTCATTTTCGCCTTCCGCCCCTTGCCGGTTCCATCGCTCCGGCAAGATTCTCCCGGCGCATGATTGCAAATCGCGCGGGTAAGATAGTGGCGCATGCTGAATGTGACGCCGGTTGTTCTTGCGGTGTTGGCGGTGGAACTCATTCCCGCCGCCGCATTCGGGTTCTGCGGCGACCGGGTGGTCCGGACCGTCAGCCGATGGTCCCGTTCAGCGCGTTTAACCGCTTCCCTGGTGTTTGTTCTGCCGTATGTCTTAATCGCGCTATCCCACCGGATCTTTCTGTGGAAGTGGTTCGCCCTATACCTGCTACTTCCGCCGGCAATCGTCTGGCTGCTCGAAACCGCGGCTGCGCGCGATCCCGAACAGCGCGGGAATTGGCGCGATGCCCTCATTCTTCTGACTCTCGGCTTGGCAGTAGATCTGCGCTGGTTCGATTCGGCGTGGCCCCGCGGGCAAGAAGCGTTTGGGAAAATTCTTCTGGTCGACGCGGGACTCTACGGATTTCTCGCCATCCGGAAACTCAGCGGCGCGGGCTTCGATTTCTGGCTGCGCTGGAGCGATTGGAAGACGGGATTGCGCGAACTGGCGTTCTTTGCCCCCATCGTGCTGGCGCTTGGCCTTGCGCTCGGATTCATTCACCCGCACGCCGCAATTCCTGGTTGGGGTGCGGCTGTTTTGCGTTGGATCGGCATCTTCGTTTTTGTAGCAATCCCCGAAGAACTCTTCTTTCGGGCGTGGGTGCAGAATCTCCTGGAACGGCGAATCGGCCGTCGACCTGCGTTGATCGTAGCAGCGCTGTTATTCGGTCTCTCCCATTTCAACAAGCGCTCCGCCCACTTCAACTGGCGCTACGTGCTGCTCGCGAGCATCGCCGGGATTTTCTACGGAAGGGCATGGCGGGAGAATCGCCGAGTGTCCGCCTCCACGATTACGCACACCTTCGTGGACTGGATCTGGTCCTTTTGGTTCTGAAGGCGGACTCAGGGCCAGGGGCGGAAACGGCGGACACACCCCACCCTCCAGCCCCGAATCAGGGCACAAAGCCACCGATGCTCGGACTGGCATCCGGGCTTTTACTTTTTCTTAAAAGGACTTGGCTTTGGGAACGTCGGCGGCTTCCTCTTCATCCCGAAGGTGTTGCCTCCCACGTCGACTCCGCCAATGCCGCCACCAATCATCGGCAGACCACTCGCCGGATTGATTCTGATGGCCGGCGGTTTGAATGCAGGTGGTTTGTGCATGGGCGGTTTGGGAAACTTATCGAATATCCCCATAGAACCTCCACTCGAACTGAACGTGCTGGTGATTCTCTCGCCATTCTGTCTGACGCGCAAGCTGGATTCGCCCACTACCGACCGCCCTCTTCCGCCGACCCCGCTTTTTTATCCCCTGTAATGAAAATATCCCAGCCCGACCCGCATATGGTGCAGCCAAACATCGGGGATGCAAACGGCGAAGCAAAGACCCAGCATTCCCTGTGCCAGCCCAAGCACCCACAGGCTTCGATACCGGCGGAAGAGAAGACACGACACCGCGCCCCAGACCAAAGTAGCGATCATCAACGGAATATTCGGCAAGTGCGCGACGGCAAACAAAATGGCCGCGATCGAAATCGCCGCGTCACTGCTCACCAGACGTGTCAGCCGCGGCACGAAGTAATCCTGCAGCAGGAATTGTTGATAGATGGTCCAGACGACGTAGCCAGCGACGTGCCTGAAATCCGGCGCGTAGAGCGGATGATAGACACCAATCTCCCGCGCCACGACGATCCCGAGCATCATGAGCCCAACCGACGCCGGCAACACCCACCAGGAAGAAACGAATCCACGAATGCCGAGGCCGAGTGCATTCCGGCTTGGTTTTTGCGCCAGGACCAGCGCCAGAGGCGTGAGCAGGACAATCGGCCCGATGATCAGTTGCTCTCGCGTGGGCAGCCACAGGACCGCCATGATCGCCGCAAACCCGATCACGATTTCAGCCAGTTCGCGGGAGGAACTTCGCTCGCTTGCAGCCGGAAAAGAAACGACCGTCGAATTCGTCGTTGCCAACCGTTTCCGTCCTCAGAAAAAGATAGGAGTGGAAGAATTCGGAATTGGTTGCAAAAGACTCCGATTTCCCCTCGCCAAAGCCGCTGGTTCGCGCCGTTCAGACGCTGAGTTGCGGCGTGGCTCCCAGTAGCGTGCGGGTGTACGGATGGTTCGGCTGGGAAGTTATGGATTCCGTATCTCCGGTCTCCACAATCTTTCCCTTGTACATCACCGCAATGCGAGTCGAAAGATACCGCACTACGGGCATGGAGTGCGAGATAAAAAGATAGGTCAATCCAAAATCGCATTGCAGTTGCGCCAGCAGATTGACGATCTGCGCTCCCACGCTCACGTCGAGTGCCGAGACCGGCTCATCACACACGATGAACTTGGGCCGCAGCGCCAGTGCCCTGGCAATGCCGATGCGCTGGCGTTGTCCGCCGGAAAATTCGTGAGGATACCGGCGCAGCGCGGATTCGTCGAGACCCACGGCGCGCAGCAATTCGGCTACTCGCGTCCTGATGCCGCTACCGGCGGAACGGCCGGACTCCCGGTGAATGATCAACGGCTCCGCAATGATGTCTTCCACGCGAAATCGTGGATCAAGCGACGCAAAGGGATCCTGAAAGATGATTTGAAGATCGCCGCGCAACCGCCGCATTTCCGACCGGCTGGCGGAGAGCAGATCGCGGCCCTCCAGTTGGATGGTCCCCGAGGTCGGTTCAATCAAGCGCAGGATCAGACGTCCCAATGTGCTTTTGCCTGAACCCGACTCGCCCACCAACCCCAGCGTTTCGCCCGCTTGAATATCCAAAGAAACGTCGTCGACGGCCCGCACTCCAGCGCGCGGCTTTCCCCCAAACGGCGAGGGCGCGTGAGCAAACGTCTTCGTCAGGTTGCGGACTTCAATCAAAGCCACGGCGCCATGCTAGCAGCAGGCGGCGGAAACAAGCGAGTAACGAAGGGAGGTCGGCTACCCGGCGGCAATCAGTGGGACCGCCGCGAGAGCGGTCAGCAGGCCCACGAAGCGCCAACGGCTGAAATGTTCTTTCAGCACGATCCGCGCCAGCAATACCGTCACGGCCGGATAAAGGGAAGTGATGACCACGGCTTCATCCAGTCGTCCGCGCTGGTTGGCAATAATGAACAGCGCCGTGGCGCTGATATCCAGGGTGCCGGCGATTGCTCCCAGCAAAATGCTGGACCGGGTCATCGCAAGCGGCGCTCGCACCACAAGCACGGCCACAGCGGTCGCGGTGAGCGATCCCACGCGAGAGATGGTGGCCAGCCACACAGGCGATCCCGTCGCCTGATGGATGCACAGATAGAATCCCGCAAATCCGACTCCCGCCAGAGCAGCCATTCCTACTCCCGGCGGGCGGCCAGACGCTGCCCCCTCGTCGGATGCTTCTGGCCGCGTGATCAGCCATATCGCGAGGATCGCGAGGACGAACCCCACGATCGTCCAGCGACTAGGCGCGCCTTCGATCGCGATGTCAACCAGCGTCGGGATCGCGGCGCCCAGCAGCGCCGAGATCGGCGCCGTCAGCCCCATCTGCCCCGAAGCCAGCGCCCGATAGAAAAGAGCTAACGAAAAGCCGCCGACCGCCCCCGCGAGCACCGCCCACATCATGCTGGTGCGCGAAGGCAACGCTACATGCTGGGTGAATGCAATCGCGAACATAAACGCAAAGGCGCAGACGTGGGAAAACGCTGTCACCACAAACGCGTTGGCACGCTTGGCCCCTAGTCCACCTGAAAAATCGGACGTTCCCCATAGAATGACCGACACTCCGGCATAGGCCGCGGGGGCGATTTGGG